>Ga0256913_10000327_pt1 | contig 24190 bp, 16 predicted proteins | sample Axial_MatmetaG_FD_185970 | JGI IMG/M metagenome (GOLD analysis project Ga0256913, IMG submission 185970) | Deep-sea worm associated microbial mat communities from Axial Seamount, Juan de Fuca Ridge, Pacific Ocean - Axial_Mat | ecosystem: Environmental > Aquatic > Marine > Oceanic > Microbial... | reverse complement strand
GCAAAAGAGGTTCAGTTTATGATTAAATTCAAAAATAAAAATGGGGAAAAGATTGAATCCAAAGCAGGGACTGCATTACTGACAAGCCCACTGATAAAAGAAATTGAAGGCTTTTCTAGACCTGGAGCTACCTTGACACTGCGTGGAAAATATTTTGGAAATAAACCTCCTAAAGTATATCTTTTTTCATCTTTAGGCAATGATATATTAAAACTTAAAGTTCTAAAGAATTTTGAATTCAAAGATTTCAAAGGTAAGCCTTCTTGTATGGATTCAGCCAGCGGGAAAAGCAGTTGTCAGATTTTAATGCCGGGTAATTCAAAATTAAATATTGGAACAGAATATTATTTAATACTTGATAATAAAATTGGGATAGCCTTAGATAGCGATAGAAAAATTCCAATAATAATAATTAAATAAACTATTCTATTCCAAGTTCATAAAATTTTTCTATTTCACCTTCAGTCAATACCCGTCTGAAAACCTCAACCTCATCAATAAAACCGTGAAACAAATTAGCTTCTGGCTGATTTGAACCGATTCTAAGTCCTATATCTTTAGGTTTAGGTGGTCTATTAATTGAATTTTTTTTAATTTTCCCGCTTTTCAGAACTTTGTTATCAATGTAAATACGGAAAACAGAAGCAGGAAAATCTAAAACAACAACAGCCATATGCCATGCTGAAGCATCGGTAAAAGATTTCGAAGAACTGTAATAGTTATTATTTATCCATATATACGGGCTCATTTTGTTTATTCCGAAACACCAGCCTGTCTGAATACCATTAGGAGTTCTTTCAGCCATGAGAGCCTGCTTTTTAGTGTAAGAATCAGCTTTAAACCATATGATCACACTCATTCCATCCGGTGAATTCTCGTGAAAATATCCCTGATCATTAATCTTGATAATACTTTTGTTGTTTCCCGGATAATAGAGAGCATTTTTCCCCCAGCGTCCGCCAGTTTCTGATTTTATAACATCTCCCTGAAAAATTCCATTGTATAATTTTGCTTTATATCTGTAATTTTTTATTCCCAAAGCGGTATTTTTCAAAGAATCACTATTTTTCAAATTTTCAAAAGACCACTGAGCCATCAATGAATCATCACTTCTCAAATTATTTTCAAAAACTTTCCAGCGCGCGTATCTTGCTTTACCCTTAGCCTGTTGAAGTCCTGGAAGTAATAATCCTGACAATATAGCAATAATAGCGATTACGCTAAGAAGCTCAATCAGAGTAAAAGAGTCAATCTTAATTCGAGAGTAATGCATACGCTGTTTTCCAGCAAAGCTAAATACTAAAAAAAATTTTAATAATTTTTTCATTACTACTTCTCTTTTTGTAGTTATCTATAAAAATATCAATCCATTTCACTGAACACTAGACTAATGATATAAAAGTTACAACCATCTCTTCTATAACAATTCTATCAGAAAAAAGAAGTAAAAGCAATAAAAATCAGAAAATTTAATTATAAAAATTTTTTAAAAAGTCCTGTTCTAACTAAAATCAAGTAAATTAACATTACAAATGAGAGAAAATAAGTAAGCCATCCAATCGTTTTTCTTTTCATTGTAAAAAGGTTTATAATAGGATAGACAATCAAACCAAGCATTATTCCATCGGCAATACTTGAAGTAAAAGGTATTCCAGCCATAATTAAAAATGCAGGTATTGCTTCACCCGCATCATCCCAATCGATATTTTTTGCACTGGACATCATTAAAGCACCTACAAAAACTAACGCTGCCGCAGTAATAGGAGGAAAATCTGCAATCATCTTTATTAAAGGAGTGAAAAATACCGCGATAATAAAACATATTGCAACCACTAGAGCAGTTAAGCCCGTACGACCGCCACTTTTTACTCCGGTAGAACTTTCAATATAACTTGTTACTGTACTCTGACCGAAAAAAACTCCTGTCATAGTTGCGAGTGAATCGGCGGCAAAAGCTTTTTTCTGATTAGGGAATTTCCCATTCTTCATTATTCCTGCCTGCATTCCTATACCAACAAGAGTTCCTAAAGTATCAAAAACATCCATAAATGTAAAAATAATAATAAATGGAAGTAATTTAAATAAATTAGCATAAACTGTATTCAAATCAATTTTTGCAAACACAGGACTGACAGACGGAGGAATAGAAAAAACCCCGTTAAATTGCACAACCCCTGAGATAAATGCAATTAAAGTGCCGATAATAATCCCACATAATACAGCACCTCTGACTTTCAAAACATAAAAAATAGAAGTAACAATCAAAGATGAGCAGAATACTAATCCAGCAACGGAAGTAAATGCGGCAGAATTGAGTATCATCGATCCGTTAACAGTTTGAATAATATGACCATTTTTCAAGCCGAGCAGAGCAATAAACAGCCCGATTCCAGCAGCAATAGAATGTCTCAAACTAGGACTGATAGCATTAAGCAGAGCCCCTCTGATATTAAAGAATGATATTAACAGAAATATAGCACCGGAAATAAAAACCACCCCCAAAGCAGTCTGCCATGCAGTCTCAGGAGGAGCAATTTTCATAGATACGCAAGCACCAACAAGAGAAACGAAAAAAAAGTTTTCTCCCATACCTGGAGCCAATGCAATAGGATAATTAGCTAAAAGGCCCATCAACATGCTTCCTATTGCCGCAGCAAGACATACACCGACAGTTAATGCACTAACATCCATACCAGTTGGTGAATGAGTCAAGGCACCAGACAAAATGGCAGGCTGAAGAAAAATAATATACGACATTGTCATAAATGTAGTAACCCCTGCTAAAACTTCTATATTAACAGATGAATTCCGTTCTTTAATTTTGAAAAAACCAACAACACTTTTCATAAATATCAACCTATATTATTTTTTATTGAGCTGTTTTTATAAAACGGAAGCTCAACTAACTTGCCGTTTAAAACGGTACGCCCTATATTTATTTGACATATCATTCCAATTTGAGGATTGCTAGCAGAATCAATATACCCCAAAGCAATTGAGTTTGACAGAGATGGAGAAAATCCACCGGAAGTAACATAACCGACACGAGTTTCGTTATAAAATATTTCAGCTCCCTTCCTGCAGGCCCGCCTGCCCTCAAGAGCAATACCAAAAAGTTTTTTCTGAGGCTCAGAATTAAACAGTGTATTTTTTCCGATAAACTCTTTATCCTGCTCAAATTTTATCAAGTTTGAAAATCCGGCTTCTAAAGGAGTTGTATTCAAATCCATTTCATGACCATATAAGGGATATCCCATTTCAAGTCGTAAAGTATCACGCGCTCCAAGTCCTGCAGGCTCAACTTCTGGATAATCCAGAAGTTTTTTCCAAACAGAAACAACACTATCTACATCAAAATAAAGTTCATATCCCAATTCACCAGTATAGCCGGTACGACTCACAAGAACATCCTCACCAAATAGAGAAAGTTTTCTGAATTGGTAATAGGAAGGAAGTTCAGCTTGAGAAAGGCCTGAATTTATCAGGACTTCGGCAGCTGCAGGTCCCTGAAGATCGAGCTTTGCAATTTTACTGGAAACATCTTTCAATTCTACATCACAAGGTAACAGTTCAGAGAGATAATCAAAATCATCTTTTTTTCGTGAAGCATTAACAACAAGAAAGAAATCATCCGGAGAGAGTCTGTAAATAATTAAATCATCAACAACAGTTCCCTGCTCTGTCAGAAGAAAATTGTATCTGCAGGTTCCAATTTTCATAGCTGAAACAGATCGTGGGAAAATACGGTCAAGAGCATCAGCTGCACCCGCACCGCTAATTTCAAGCTCTCCCATATGGCATATATCAAATAACGATACATTCTCTCTTGTATGAATATGCTCTGAAATTATACCCTTTTCATACTGCACAGGCATCAACCAACCAGCAAAAGAAATCATCTTTCCATTTAAACGAAGGTGCTCGCTATATAATGGAGGCTTAAATATTTGACTTTCAGACGAATGGTTACTCATAATTTAATACTTGGTATAAGAAACACTCCATATTTTATCAGCATAATCCATAATAGAGCGGTCACTTGAGAACATTCCCATATTTGCAACATTAATAATAGCTTTTTCCGCCCAGAGTGCACGATTTTCAAAAATATCCGCAACTTCTTTCTGGCTGGCAGCATAAGCTGAAAAATCAGCAGCAACCATATATGTATCATGCTGAAATGAGTCAACTATAGGTTGAAAACGACCAGGTTCCCCTAATGAAAAGAAACCTCCAGCTATTAAATCAAGAACGCGTTTAAGTTTAGGCGTGCGTTCTATAAATTCATAAGGATTATAACCACGATTCTTCAATTCATGAACCTCTTTAACTGACATACCGAAAATAAAAATATTTTCAGGACCAACTGCTTCATGAATTTCAACATTCGCACCATCCATTGTACCAATAGTTAACGCACCATTCAGAGCAAACTTCATATTTCCAGTACCGGAAGCCTCTGTTCCAGCCAGGGAAATCTGTTCAGAAAGATCAGATGCTGGAATAATTTTTTCAGCCAAAGAGACGCGGTAATTCTCAAGGAAAACAACTTTTAGTTTATTGTCAATCTCTTTGTCATTATTGATAACTTTAGCAACAGAATTGATAAGACCAATAATCAGTTTCGCCATATAATATCCAGGCGCGGCCTTAGCTCCAAAAATAATAGTTCGAGGAACAAAATGACCTGTGGGATTATCTTTAATATCAAGATAAAGGCTAATAGCATGAAGAATATTCATCAGCTGTCTTTTGTATTCGTGCAAGCGTTTTACTTGTATATCAAATATTGATTCAGGCAGAATTTCCACATTATTATGTTCTTTAATATACCTGGCAAGCTCTCTTTTATTTTCAAGTTTGATATCAAGAAAACGATTTTTGAAATCATCATCGTAAGCATACTGTTCTATCTCTTTTAAAAGATTAAGTTTACGCCCCCAGTCATTTCCAATTTTTTCATTAATAAGAGCAGATAAAGTTGGATTTGCTTTTAAAACCCATCGTCTTGGTGTAATACCATTTGTAACATTGACAAATTTTTCCGGATAAATCTGATAAAAATCATTAAACATTCCTGATTTCAGAAGTTCTGTATGCAAGGCTGCTACTCCATTAACTTTAGCACCTGCCACTACAGCCATATAAGCCATTCTGACTTTCTTTTCATCACCTTCTTCAATCAGTGACATTGCCGCCACTTTATTAAGATCTCCAGGATATTTTGAATTTACATGTTCTAGAAAATGAGCATTAATTTCATAAATAATTTCAAGAATTCTAGGAAGTAAAGTTTCAAGCATTGAAACAGACCATTTCTCAAGAGCCTCACTCATTAGTGTATGATTTGTATAATTGAAAACCTTTATACAAATCCCCCAGGATTCATCCCAGGAAAGGTTATGATCATCAACCAGAATACGCATCAGCTCAGGAACTGCAAGGGCAGGATGAGTATCATTAAGCTGAATAGTTACCCGTTCATGTAAATTTTTAATTTTGTTTCCCAAAGCCAGATAACGCCCGATTAAATCCTGTAAAGTTGCAGAAACAAGAAAATACTGCTGTTTTAAACGCAGCTCTTTACCCTCGTAGTTATTATCATTAGGATATAAAACTTTTGTTATATTTTCAGTTAAAAGAGCATCAAGATTGGCCCTCAAATAATCTCCCTGGTTAAACTGTTTCAAATTAAAACCATATCTTGATTGAGCAGACCACAACCTTAAAGTATTTACAGTTTCAGTTTTATAACCAGGTATAGGTGTGTCGTAAGGCATAGCGGTAACATCCTGCGTGTCAACCCATACTCTTTTATATTTTTTATTGCTGGTTCTGTCTGGTTCTGTATGTCCGTAAAATTTAACAACTTTACTGTGTTCGGGGCGTTGAATTTCCCAGACATTTCCGTTTTTAAGCCAGTTATCCGGCTCTTCAACCTGAGAACCGTTTTCATCAATAATCTGTTTAAAAATACCGTAATCATATCTGATACCATACCCGAATGCAGGAATATCCAAAGTAGCCATTGAATCAATAAAGCATGCTGCTAATCGTCCCAGACCTCCATTACCAAGCCCCGCATCAACTTCTTCATTTCTAATATCTTCAAGATCGAAACCGAGTTCACTCATTGCCTCTTTTGCAAGGTCAAGAATTTCCAGATTAATCATTGTATTTCCCATCATTCGACCAATCAGGTATTCAAGGGAAATATAAAATACCATTTTAGGATTTTCTTCTTCATAACGCTCTTTGGTATCTATCCATTTTTTTACAAGCAAATCTCTAATACTCAATGCTAGAGCTTTATATCTGTCTAGTAAAGTTGCTTTATCCTCTCGTTTTGCCAATGATAAAGTTAAATGATTAAGATATGAATCTTTAAGCTTATGCTTTAACTCTTCTCTATTTGATTCCATTTTTTATTCTCCTCTTTTTTACATAAAAGGTAATTTTGACAGAAAGACCATAATTTTATGATCCCAGGATTCAGGTATTTCCTGTAACGCATCAATTTCCTTATTTATACTGTCCAGAGATTTCTTATTCAGCCATAAACCATCGCACTCGGGGCAGAAATCAATTTTTATATCTGTAAATTCTATAAAAGAAACTTGAAACATCTCAGTACCAGAACAACGAGGACAATTCAAACCTGAACGACTTTTCTCCCCGGTATGCTCATGAATACAAAATTCTAAATCTCCATCAATTGGATGAGCGATTCTATTCAGATCTCCTTTTTCCAACCAAAGTCCGGAACATACACTACACACTAAAACGGGTGTACCTGAAACCATTTCTTTTTCAAGCACATTCCCCTCACATTGAGGACAATTTAAATTACTCATTACAAGTCCTTTCCATATACAAAGTTTTAACTTAACTTTCAATTTCTAATTTTTATTTCATAAAAATATTATTAAGAAAGATATGCTTATTTTTTCTGAAAGCAAATACTTTTTAACAAGTTACCTCTTATAAATTTAAGATTTTATATTTATGAATTCTCAAACAAACGATTTATCGATGCTGCAGCTTTTCGTCCATCACCCATTGCCAGAATAACAGTCGCTGAACCACTAACTGTATCTCCTGCAGCATAAACTCTGTCTAATGAAGTTTTCATATTTTCGTCAACAAGAATATTCCCTCTATCAGAACATTTTAATCCAGGGGTAGAACGAGCCAGTATAGGATTAGAATGATTTCCGATTGCAACAATCATCACACCGGCTTTCATCGTAAAATTGCTTCCCTCTTTTTCAACAGGTCGGGGTCGCCCCGAACTATCCGGTTCTCCTAATTCATAACAGACACACTCAAGCTCTGTTAGACATTCATTCTCATCACCTATGCACCGGATAACATTCTGAAGGTAATGAAAGATGACCCCCTCCTCTTTCGCATGATGAATCTCTTCTTTCCTTGCCGGCATTTCATCTTCAGAACGACGATATACAACATGTACTTCATCTGCCCCCATACGCAATGCGGTTCTAGCTGCATCCATCGCCACATTCCCACCACCAACGACAACAGCAATGCCATTCGAAATTATAGGCGTGTCAGCACGATTTTGTTCAAATGCTCGCATCAAATTTACACGGGTAAGATATTCATTAGCAGAAAAAACTCCAACTAGATTTTCACCTGGAATATTCATAAAACGGGGAAGTCCCGCCCCCTCACCTATAAATACGGCATCATATCCGTCCTCATTCAATAAATCAAGCAGTTGCCGGGTTCTGCCGACAAAGAAATTTGTAACAAACTCTACTCCCATCTTCTTTAGTATATCAATCTCATTAAAAACAATTTCTTTCGGAAGCCTGAACTCCGGAATACCGTAAGTCATAACACCCCCGGTTTTATGCAAAGCCTCAAAAACGGTAACATCATGACCTTCTCTTCTCACATCAGCCGCAACCACCAGACTTGCGGGACCGGACCCCACCACTGCAACTTTATGACCAGTGTTCTCTTTCACATCAGGCACTTCAGGACAGTTTTCCCGTTCCCAATCCGCAAGAAAGCGTTCAATTCGCCCGATCGATACAGATTCATCAACATCTCCTAATATCTTTCCTACGGTACATTTAGACTGACACTGTATTTCCTGAGGACAGACCCTTCCGCAAACAGCCGGGAGAAGATTATCTTTTTTTATAATTGAAATTCCTTTTTTAAAATCTCCAGCGGCAGCGGCTGTTAAAAATGCCGGAATATCAATACCCACAGGACACGCTTGAACACATGGCTTACCTGGACAGGAAATACACCTTGCAGACTCAAGCACAGCTTTTTCTGGACTATATCCTAGTGTTACCTCATTAAAGTTTCTAGCTCTGATTTCCGGTTGTTGTTCCGGCATCTTCTGAAGGGGTATGGAAAGCCGTTCTTTACGATTAAGATCATTGTTACTTGCTTTAATTTTTTCTAAGATTTCAGTACACTTTTCTGAATCGTTATTTAAGCCAGACTCTAAATTGTCCATTATAAGTTCCTTTAATAATATCTTTATTATCCCTTGTCTTTTACCGATTGAAGTCTGCATTCCAATGATGAATGATATTCCTGACGCTTGAATGAATTCAAACGGGCTATTAGATTTTTAAAGTCAACTTTGTGTCCGTCAAATTCAGGTCCGTCAACGCAGACAAATTTGGTCTCATCTCCAACTGTCACGCGACATCCACCGCACATGCCTGTACCATCAATCATTATTGAATTCAATGAGACAATAATTGGAACATCATAAGGTTTAGTTGCGTCTGCACAAAACTTCATCATAACAGGAGGACCTATAGCAACACACATATCAGGGTGATCCGATTCACAAACCTCCTTGAGCGGTTCAGTCACTAGTGCTTTACGGCCTTCAGAACCGTCATCGGTACAAATTATAAGTTTATCCGCAATTGCTTCAATCTCATCTTTTAATATCAACAATTCCGAAGTACGGGCTCCGAGAATAACAGTTAATGTATTGCCGGCTTTTTTCAATGCCTGAATAATCGGATATAACGGAGCAATTCCAATACCACCGCCAACACAGACAGTATGACCGAAATTTTCAATATGAGTAGGATTTCCTAAAGGACCAAGCATACACGCAAGCTTATCTCCAGGATTCATCTTTGCCAGCATACATGTAGTTTTACCCACCGCTTGAAATATAATCGAAACCGTTCCCTTTTCAGCATCAGCATCAGCTATTGTCAATGGTATTCTCTCCCCATAATGGTCATCGACTGAAATAATTACAAATTGACCGGGTGCCCGTTCAGAGGCTATTAACGGTGATTTTATATCTAATCTGAAGATTCCTTCAGAAATCTTCTGCTTTTTTACAATTCGGCACATTTTTTTATTTTCCAATCAGCTTACTGCTTATTTAAACATTAAATTTTCTTTATCTCATAGTAATAACACAAAATATTATTCCTGTTAAATCAATGTATTAATTTATAAAAAAACGGGGAATAATGAGAATATATTCTTCGTATCTATGAAACAGGACCAAAAATATTACCGTATTTTTTCTGATTAAGTGCTTCTATATAAGAAGAAATCTTTGTTACTGTACTGCATGGATCTATCGTAGGATCAACACAATCACCATCAAGAACAAGCAATGGAATATTCTCTTTCTTCAATTCCTCTCTCAAATGTTTCTGAAATGATGTATCAGCCATAGAACAACGCCCGAACATGTGATTATACAACACACACCCGTTAAACTTGGCATAATTTGCCAACTTTGCAATAGATTTAACCCTACTTTCAGGATCAAGGAATCCTACTGTTATAAGTTTTTCAGCTAACGACCTATATGGATCATCCGGATTTAACGGTTTCCATCCGATGTAATTGACCTCTTCAAAAACAATTGGAGCTTTACATGTATTTTCAATATAATTTAACAAATCATCATTATAAAATGGAGGCAGATGCAGCCATAGTAAACGATGTGTATCTTCTATATTAAGCTCACTATCAACACGCTCCTTTGCTTCCATTAAATCCTCATAAAATAGTTGCTGCAAATCCACTAATTCCTGTTTTCCCCATAATTGTGAAAAAATCACAGAAAAGTAGACAGCTTTTGTTCCTCTTATCAAAGGAGGATTTGTAAAACGCAGATCATTGCATTTCTTCGCTATCTCTCTTGCCTCATTTGACAAGTGGCAGGCTTCCTGAAGGCGACCAAAATCAAGTTTCATCCCCATAGCCTTTTCCATAACGGCAACTGAATGCTCTAAATCTTCTGCTATATGTTCAATGGTATTCGAACTTATTGTTATCGGAGTATGTAGAGAATAAAAATTTTCAGCTGAGTCGTAAGTTCTAACTAAATCACGAAAAATTCTCTCTCCCTGCTGACATGGCTGTGAAGTAGAAAGACCAAAATCAGGTTTAGGCAATTTTATACCTTCTAAAACCCTAAGAAAAGAACAAGTCTCAGCTGAAAAACCCTTTGATGCTGCTTCATCAAAAGCCTTTTTCATCTTTTTATTATTTCTTGCAAATAATGCAGCGTAAGTCTCCAATGTCAATGTTCTCACTCCTAAAGCATTTAAAATCTCAGGAGGGAAAAAAAGGTTTCTCCAAACAAGTGGTTCCGTGCGTTTACTGAAAAATTCCTTCCGTGTAAGCTTAGCCCGTTTCATAACTGACTTTAAATTAGTAGTTGTATAAGGAATATTTACCGGATTAACCCTATTTCTCAATGAATGATAACTTCTTGCAATACAAGCAGCCCCCATTGCTCCCATGACACTATGAAACTCCGGAATAATTATATTATTTCCTGTTATTTCCTTCAGGTAATATGCAACAGCTCTATTATGTGCAACACCACCTTGAAAAACGATATCCCCTTTATACCCGTAAAAAATTTCTCCAACGCCTGACATAATAGTTCTTGCCTGAGCACGACAGGCTCCGCCGATAATCTGACCAAGAGGTACTTTATTCTTAAATTTATTGATTGAAGTTGCACTTAATACAGCACAAACAGACGAAAACTCCAAATCAGAATCATAATTAATCCGCTCAGACATTTCACTTACGGAAATATTTAATTTAACGGCAACACTATCAAGAAAAGCCCCTGTACCTGCGGCACAAATCCCGCTCATCTTTGAAGTCCACATTCCCATTGAGTCATTATAAAGCATAGCTTTACTATCCTGACCTCCGACATCAAGTATCGCTTTACAGTCAGGAAAAAAATGACGGGCTCCTGCAACATGAGCAGAAACTTCACTAACTTGGAAATCGTAATTTATAAACCGCTTTGTATCTTCAATAATCTGACTTCCGGTAACAACTGTACAGGAAATATCATCAAGAGACAAACCAATTTCATCCAAAAACTCCAAAATATTTTTCCTGAGCATACCCTGATTACAGGCACCGCATGATGCACATCTACCTGAACAACTGATCTTGTGCCCTTCGGGTGCTTCTGTCCTCTTATACAATGAGTCCAATACTTTTTCCCTATCATCTATAACAACGGCTTTTAAAGTCGTTGAACCAACATCTATACCAAGAAATATTTTTTCTGTCATTTTTTTCTTCTATCTTTATTAATTAACGATTGTTTTCATATTAAACGGAGGATATATAATGCATCTGTCTGTTATTATACCTGTGATTAGCTCTGCAGGCGTAACATCAAATGCTGGATTGTATACTTCAACATTTCCGGGAACGGTAACGCGCCCGAAAAAATTTCTTATCTCTTCTGCATCTCTTTGTTCTATAGGAATTTCACTCCCATCTTTTAAAGAACAGTCAACGGTTGAATAAGGTGCAGCTATATAAAATGGGATATTATGATATTTAGCAAGAACGGCCAATGAGTAAGTTCCAATTTTATTTGCAGAATCCCCATTTGCGGCAATCCTGTCAGCCCCGGTAATCACCATATCAATCTTCCCTTCTTTCATTACCTGTCCCGCCATACTGTCACAAATAGTTATAACTTTAATCCCAGCTTTCTGAAGTTCCCAGGCTGTTAAACGGGCTCCCTGAAGCAAAGGTCTGGTTTCATCAGAATAAACAATCGGGTCAAGACCAACTTCCTGAGCAAGATAAATCGGAGAAAGAGCAGTGCCATAATCTCCAGTTGCTAGTGCTCCAGCATTGCAGTGAGTTAAAACCGATATATTTTTCTTTCCATCAAAGAACTCAAGACCAAATCTTCCAATAGAACGACAAAGCTGAATATCTTCTTCTAAAATTTCCAATGCAACTTTTAGCATTTCTGCTTTTAAAATCACGACATCATCAACCCCGTCGCTCTCTCTCTGTTTTATACAGTTTATTACTTTCTTTAATGCCCATTCTAAATTAACAGCAGTAGGACGCGATAAATTTAAGAAATCTGCCACACTCTGAGCTGTTGAAATAAATTCACTTACACTGCCGGATTCATTTCTCTGCATTACTGCGGAAAGGCCCAATGCCGCAGCACAACCGATTGCAGGAGCACCACGAACAACTAAGCGTTTTATACAGTCAAATATCTCTTTCTTGTCGGAAATTATGATATATTCTAACTTTTCCGGCAATAAAGTCTGATCAATCAGACGCAAAGCACCACTCTGCGCAAGTTTTTCTGAATCTAAAGGAACTCCATCAAGAATCGTACCATCAGAACATATCCATCTGACCGCATCTATCATAATCCATTCCCCTCCGATATACCGGCTTTTATAAATTCAGATAATGAAGCCTTTTTGTCGTATAAAGCTTTTCCTATTATCACACCCTCAAGATTATCTCTGTTCAGTTTTAACAATTTTTCTACATCTGCAGTTTCGGCAATCCCGCCGGATGCAATAATACGGCATAAAGGCACTCGGTCACATAATGCCGATTGAGCTTCAAGATTCGGACCTGACAGCATTCCGTCAGTCGATATATCCGTATAAATAAAACGCACAACACCTTTATCTGCAAAATATTCAGCCAGATCCAATGCATCTATGCCGCTGTCTTCAAGCCAGCCGTCAACTGCAGCTTTACCGTCTTTGGCATCAATACCAACCACAATTCTTTCAGAACCGAACTTCTCAAGCATCTCGACAACTAATTCCCGTTTCTTACAGGCTATTGTCCCTAATATAACCCTTGAAATACCAACATCTAGTATTTTCTGTGCAGTACTAATACTCCTTATCCCACCACCAAGTTCACAAGGAATTTTTACAGCTTCAGCAATTTCTTTAATCGCCTGAAAATTCTCAACGGACCCTCCTTTGGCTCCGTCAAGATCAACTATATGTATATACTCAGCTCCGGAAGATTCCCACTCAAGAGCCTGCTCTACAGGATTATCAGAATATACTATTTCACGGTTATAGTCCCCTTTTATAAGACGGACACATTTTCCTCCACGCAAATCAATAGCGGGCAGTATCGTTAATTTCTTCATTTCTTTTTACCCCCTCCCGACATTTTTTTCGCAATTTTAGCCCAGGAATCTCTTAAAGATACAGTACGGTTAAATACGGGGCATCCATCAGGATTTGGCGAATCTTTAGAATCAATACAAAAATATCCAATCCTTTCAAACTGGTAATTTATGCCAGGCTCTGCATTCTTCAGCGAAGGCTCAACTTTACACCCTTTTATAACTTCAAGTGAATCAGGATTCAATGACTTTATAAAATCCTCAGAATCAGGCTTTTCATCAGAAAAAAGTCTGTCATACAATCGTACATCTGCATCCAATGCGTGCTCAGCTGAAACCCAATGAATTGTTCCTTTTACCTTACGACCGTCCGGTGCTGTACCTCCACGAGTTGCAGGATCATATTCACAATGCACCTCTGTAATCTCGCCATTCTCATCTTTCACAACCCCTGTACAGGTTACAAGATAAGCATATCTTAATCTGACTTCCCTTCCCTGAGAAAGCCTGAAAAACTTCCTGGGCGCATCTTCCATAAAATCATTCCGCTCTATATATAACACTTTGGAAAATGGAACTTTACGAGTCCCTGCTTCAGGGTCTTCCGGATTATTAATTGCTGTCATTTCTTCAACCTGCTCATCAGGATAATTGGTCACAACAAGTTTTAACGGATTCAATACTCCCATAACGCGTAACGCTTTTTTATTCAAGTCTTCCCGTAAACAATGTTCAAGTAATGCTGTATCTGTCAGGCTGTTAACCTTTGTAACACCAATGCGGTCACAAAACATTCGTATAGACTCCGGGGTATACCCGCGTCTTCTTAATCCGCAGATTGTAGGCATTCTAGGATCATCCCAGGATGACACATATCCTTTATCCACCAGAATCATAAGTTTTCTTTTGCTCATAACCGTATATGTTAAATTAAGCCTTGCAAACTCAATCTGGCTGGGATGATGAATTTTTAAATTATCTAAAAACCAGTCATATAACGGTCTGTGATTTTCAAAGTCCAAATCACATAATGAAAATGTTATTCCCTCAATTGAATCTTCCAGACCGTGAGCCCAGTCATAAGCAGGATAAACACACCATTTCTCCCCTGTTCTGTAGTGCGGTTTTCTCATTATTCTGTACATAACTGGATCTCTCAAGTTTATGTTCGGAGAATTCATATCAATTTTCGCACGCAAAGTCTTAGCACCGTCCTCAAATTCTCCATCACGCATTCTTCTGAATAAATCAAGATTTTCTTCAATAGACCTTTCTCTGTATGGACTGTTTTGCCCGGGCTCTGTCAGTGAACCACGATATTCCCTCATCTCTTCGGAGGTTTGTTCACATACAAATGCTAACCCAGCTTTTATTAATTTAACTGCATACTCATACATCTGCTCAAAGTAATCCGATGCATAACAGAACTTCTCCCACTTAAAACCAAGCCAGGTTATATCCTCTTTTATTCCGGAAACAAATTTTTCATCCTCACGAGAAGGATTTGTGTCATCCATACGCAGATTACATTTGCCTCCGAACTCTTCAGCAATTCCAAAATCTATGCAAATAGCTTTCGCATGACCAATATGCAGATACCCATTGGGTTCAGGTGGAAAACGCGTGTAAACATTTCCACCATTTTCGACCGAATTCTTTACTATCTCACGAATAAAATCCAATCTCTTTTCCTGTTCCGAACTATCATGAGTGATACTCATATATTTTTCTCCACTATATTTTCAATTTTTTTATCTTTTTCTTTAATATTTTCTCTACTGTTATAATTTCAGCCGAAGTTCTAATCTACCATAAACTCAATATTTGAATAATTTTTTTACTGTCCTTTATTCCAGGCGCTATTTCAACTCCGCTGTTAATATCCAAACCAAAAGGCTTGACTTCATTGTAAATCTCTAATGCATTACTAGGATTAAGTCCACCTGCCAATATAACAGGTACACAAAATCTATCAACAGCATAGACAGCTAACTGTCTGTCAACTTGTTCCCCAGTCCCTCCTGGAACCCCTTTCTTAAAAGCATCTATTAAAAACTTTTCAGCTGGATAATTAATATACTTGTCAATATCACTTTCATTTACAGGTCTCAATGCCTTCCATACTTTTAACCCGATGCGATTACACTGTTCAGCAAAGCTTTCACTCTCATCTCCATGCAGTTGAGCAACTGTAATTCCGGCATCCATATAGGCTTTTACAGTATCAATATCCTCATTTACAAAAACGCCGACTTTATCTTTTTCAGAACTGCCGATATCCAATAATATCATCTTAAGTTCTTCCGCCGAAATATAACGCGGACTCTTTTTATATGAAATGAAACCAACAGCATCTACAGATAAAGCAAAAAGTAACCTTGCTGTCTCAATATCTCTAATCCCGCAGACCTTTATAAAAGGCTTATTTTCTTTTCGCATTCTCAAATCCGTTCAAATTAACCAGTTTTTCATAAATCGCACTCCGCATATTACCACAATTACGCATGAATTCCAATCTTTTAAAAACTTTTTTTGCAAAAACATTACTTTTTCAATTGCAATTTAGATTAAATAAGTTCAATTTATTCTTACTCATTGTGGGCTGAGAACTCGTTAATGTTTATTTATAAAACTCTGTTTTACGGTAGTGTCAAAATATACTGCAATATCGTAAATATTTAAAATATTGAATATTTGAATATGTTTATTGAACCTTTTTGGATTTTATTAATTTTAATCTTGTATATCATCGCTTTAACTTATATTTGGATTTGTAAAAGTAAATTCAACAAAACAGAGCACATGCTTCATGTTGCTATGCATCAGAAAAGTGAAGTACTTACTTTTTTAAATAGTTTCTCTAAAAACTTGAAGTCTGCAGAGGAACTTGAAAAAGCTATGCGGGAAACTGCAAAGTATGTTGCCGACCTCATCGGAGCAGAAGCTGTTTGCATCTTTGTAATAGAAAATGACCATTTGGTTGTTGCAGGTGTTTCCGGACAGTTCCCCCCTCTCCACAAAACAGGCAGTGAATATGTATTCACTAAACCGCGCTTTATAATGGAGTCCCTGCTTAACCAGAAAATCCCACTCAATGAAGGAATTGTTGGTGAAGTGGCAAGAACTGGAGAAGGTATACTCATTGAAGATGCTGAAAATGATGAAAATTTCATTAATTCTCCTATTTGTGTTGATTCTTTTCTAGCAGTACCCATGATTACAGAAGGTAAAACGAGCGGTGTTATTTGTGCTATTAATAATATCAGAGGACATAAAAAAATTGAACCTTTCTCTCCTGAACAATTTAATGCTCTAAAATTTATGTCTCCTCAAGTTATTTTTGCACATAACATTGTAAAAGTTTATTCTGATCTCAGTAAACAGCAACGAATTGAACAAGAACTGGATTTTGCAAGAAAACTGCAGACATCACTGATTCCGGAAAGCCCGCCGACTTTGGAACAATGCGATATTTACTCATTTACAAAATCAGCAAAAGAGGTCAGTGGAGATTTTTACGACTTTGTTGATATTGACGAGAACAGACTTCTTATTGTAATAGGTGACGCCTGCGGTAAAGGTATTCCAGCTTGTATGTTAATGGCGATGACCCGTACTTTTATTCGTGCTAACGCAGAGCGATTTACTACTCTCCACGATCTGTTTGTTTCTCTTAACAAAGATTTATACCGCGACACTGATGCCGAGCGTTTTGTAACTGTCGCTTGTTGCCTCTTAAACAAAGCATCTGGAACTATTGAATATGCGAGAGCAGGACATACAGAACTTCTGCTTGGACGCCTTGACCATCCTGTAAGAACTATATTTCCAACAGGTGCGGCCTGCGGACTGCTTCCTCCTGAATTCTCGGAAAATTACGATATAATCTCTTTCTCCTTTCTCGATGATATGTCTCTGCTTCTTTTCTCTGACGGTATTACAGAAGCGTTAAATGAACAGGGCGAAGAGTTCGGGCTTGATGCACTTTTTGAAATTTTTGGAAATGCTGTCTCTTCAAATAAAACTCCAAATGAAATTGTTGATACGATTCTCAGAGAAGTTAACGCATTTACAAGAAATACTCCTCAAGCAGATGACCAGACTCTAGTAGTTATTCAAGGCAAAAAAGTAGCAGCAAAAACTGTATCAAACAGTTAAGCATCCATTCCTTTCTCCCGTTAACCTACAGCAAAGCATTCATCAGATTTATCTATCTGTTTCTTTTAAATTCCCAGAAGAATCCAACATTATGAGCAGGCATCTTCTTTTCTGAGATCAGCTTACAGACCGTATCCAGTTTTATTCCGAGATAGTATCTTATTTTTATTCAGATAACCATCGATCTTTCATGTTCATGAAAACCATTATGATTAGAAAAAATTTAATCAAACGATATTCAATTATCGTTTTTAACACCACGGATTATATGCGTTTTTCGTCATCGTTTTAAAACAAGATTAGATCTAAATCTATTCACAATTAAACTCGCATATCTAAAGTAAACCGTATTTTTCAAGGATATTATATCCTAAGTTTTTTAAATTTTACAGCATCGTCAAATCTGGGAAAGTACCTTTAATAACTATCTATTCAAATTAAATTAAGGAACTGTAAATTAAGAGTACTGTAAATATTAAATCTTAAGCGAGAGCATCATCAGCCAAATGCCAGTCTAAATCTTCAATAACACTTACTTCAACAATATTCTCAGCATTTTTCAGCAGTTGTCTGCATTCTTTACTCAGGTTTAATAAATGAAGAGATTTACCTTGTTCAGCATATTTTTCAGTAATAAAATTAATCGCCTCAAGTCCGGAATGATCATAAACTCTTGATTCCTTAAAATCAATTACAATATCTTTTGGATCATTTTCAAAATCAAAAAGATTTTTAAAAGAAGTGACTGAACCAAAAAACAGACATCCATTAAGTTTATAGACTTTAGAATTGGCTTTTTCACTGCTAACCTGCACATTCATCACTTTTCCACGCTGCCAGGCATAAATCAATGCTGAAGCAATTATTCCCACAAATACAGCAACGGCTAAATCTTCAATTACAGTTACTGCTGAAACTAAAACAATAATAAAAGCATCAGCTTTCGGTATTTTTGACATAATACGGAAACTTGACCACTCGAAAGTTCCAATTACCACCATAAACATCACACCGACAAGTGCTGCCAACGGGATTAATTCTACATACTCAGCTCCGAAAACAACCAGTATCAGAAGAGTAACAGCAGCAACAATGCCCGAAGTTCTTCCCCTGCCTCCGCCCCGAATATTAATCATACTTTGCCCGATCATAGCACATCCGCCCATACCGCCGAAAAATCCATTGACTAAATTTGCAACTCCCTGCCCTATACACTCTTTATTGCCTTTTCCGCGTGTTTGCGTAATTTCATCAACAAGAGTCAAGGTCATTAACGATTCTATTAAACCTACAGCCGCCGCAACAAGTGCAAATGGGAAAATAAGTTCCAGGGTTTTCCATGAAAACGGGACATCCGGTATGGAAAAAGAAGGCAGAGCAGCCGCAATAGTTGTTTTTGTCGGATCCATTGTCTTTACAAAATCAAGAACTGTTCTCATATGATAAACACCGGTTTTATCCAGAATAACAGAAATAACAGTCACTGTCACGAGAGCTGTCAGAGTAGCAGGCACGGATTTAGTCAGCTTAGGCAGAAAATGACTTATTCCCATAGTAATAAGTATACCACCTGTCATAATCAGCAGCGGAACACTACCAAGTAAAGTTTTTTCATCACCACTACCGATGTAAAATTGAGATAACTGAGCTTTAAAAATTATTATAGCCAGCCCGTTTACAAATCCGAGCATCACCGGATAAGGCACAAGTCTGATAAATTTCCCAAGTTTCAGAATCCCGAACAAAACTTGAATCAACCCCATAAGCAACACCGCCGCAAAGAGATATTCAGTTGCAGATTTAAGACCAACTTCAGCAATCTGCTTTACCATTAACGGAGCAAAAATAACTGCAACAGCACCAGTTGCTCCTGAAATCATTCCAGGCCTGCCGCCAAATACGGCTGTGATAAGCCCGACCATAAATGCAGCATACAATCCTATTTTCGGGTCAACATGTGCTACAAAAGAAAAAGCTACAGCTTCCGGAATTAAAGCTAAAGCCACCGTTATACCTGATAACAAATCTGTTCTAAAATTTCCGGGTCTCTTAATTCTTAATTTAAAAAATTTATTTCCAATACTCTCTGTCTTCATTCTAATCCTAAATTTATGCCTTAAAACGGCTCTACGACTTATTTAAACATTTATGCTAAGTCACTTGCATCCGGATGAATCTACAGCGTTAAACTTTAAAAACAATTGAATACCACCAATAAAAAGTATATTAAATTAGACAAAAGAGATAAATTAAATTATATTTATATTGCAGTAATGAAAAAGGGATAAATAAATATGGAAAGCATAAATATGCATAATATAAATCAAATTGAATCGATCGAAGAAATATTCAACGGTAAACGAAAAAATGTAACATCCATATTCAGTTGGGGAGAAAATTTAACAAGAGACTATAATGCTGCAGTTTACGCGGCAACTGACCCCGGACTTGGATACGGAGAACTGCGCCTTTCAAGGTGGAAAAATTCCCGCTGGTCAGTAAAATGGTATCCAAACAAAGGCGGTTTTCAGATTGTATTTATGGATGCAGAGACCAAAGAAGAAACTGCATTGGAAAAATACAACCGAATAAAAAACTTTTTAAAATCCGGGTCTGAAGTAAAAAAATATACCAGAAAAATTACAAAACCATTATCAGGCCGGACTCTTACAGCTCCTCTGACCGGAATCTTTTCAGCTATTACTGCCTCTTGCTGGGAAAGAGCTGAAGTAGCAGATATGGAAGGATTCAAACCTGTTTCTTTTAAATCCCAAGACAGTTGCCTTCTTCAAGGCTGGATATATCAGACTCCCGGGAAAAAATGCAGTCGAGGCACCTGTTTTCTGATGCACGGTTTTTGCGAAAACTCACTATATCATATTGAAACCGCAAAAAAACTATCAGAAAAGTATGACATTACAGTTCTATCTTTTGATCACAGATTCCACGGCAAAAGTTCTAAAGAACCACACTATCCGACTTTCGGTTGTTATGAAGCTCTGGATTTGCAGGCGGCAATGGATTATGCAGATTCTGCAGAGTTGCCTTATCCGTATACCCTGCACGGAACATCGCTAGGGGGAATGGCGGCTCAACGCGCAGGAATTGAAGATAAAAGAGTATCCGGACTGTTCCTGATCTCTGTTCCTGCCTGGCCATGGGATGCAGTATGGGCAAATGCCCAAATAGCCACACCTGTTGCACTACTCATAAATGCAGCTTACGGCTGGGATGTACTGAACAACGGCAATATTTTAAATTTCAGACAGTCAGAGAGTCACCGTCCACTGGTATGCTACATAATCGGAGATAAAGACAGATATGGTATCAGTAACCTTAAAAAGGTATTTAAACACTGGCATAACGGCGAACATGGCGAATATGACAAATTAATATCTGAATCTTCTGAATGCAGGAAGTTTTTTTATACAGTCCCGGAAGCAGTTCATCCTGAAGGTTCCGGATATTGTGTCTGGCACTGGAAAAAATTCGACAGTATTGAAAAAGAGTTTTTCGAAACAATCCTCTGCAATAAAGAAAAATTTTAGGACACTGACGATACAGTAAATATTTACATTTTTAAGTGAACTATCTAAAGTAGTTTTTTTCCGTACTCTCAATTAATAATCTGCAGAGTTCAATAAACAGATATTTGTTAACCTCTTCATTTTTATATATTTCTCTGCAGTTATAAAACTAGGCAATTAATATTTGATCTTTCGATCGAATATAATCGACAAACTCTTCTGTAGAAGAATAAGGAATATCTACTTGAAACATTTCTGCAAAATCATCAATTGCATTATTAATCAATCCCATATCATCACTTTCTAAAGCCTGATCAAAAGAAAATTTTATTTTTTCAAATTTCAATCTCTGCTGTTTTAATTTTTCACTTACCAGCAGATTAAATTGTGAAGTATCTTTTTTTATCCTTTCAACACGAAGCTCAAACAGTTCTTTTATTCTCTGCATTCTTACTTCTCTTTTTATATTAAAAACATCAAGTTTATTAAAATAATAAACAGCAACAGCTGAAACAAAAGAAGATGCAAGTACAGCAACTATTTCCGAAAAAGGATCAGGTAAACCTAAAGCATTAAGCCCTAGATCTATTAAGAAGTTTCCCAAAATACCGGTAATAAAAGAAATTATTATCTTTGATACAGCATCTCCTTTAGCACGCATATCCATTTTGGGATTCATTAATACTTTTACAGACTCAATAATTATGGATATGCCACTCAATGCTATCTCAAAAAACTTCCCGAAAAAATCTTTGACAATTTTAGAAGCAGAAACTAAAAAAGTTAAAAGCATTTGCGACAAATCGCCCAGCATTTCACCAATAAGTTTAGGAAGCTCACGAATTACATATTTGAGAATACGCCAAATTCTCTGTATGAAAGCTTCTATTACATTATTCGTATCTAAGCCGTATGTTATTCCATTTTTAACAATATCCTTCAATTCATAAGCTACAGGTCCAACTACTGTCGTAACAATTCTTCCTATTTGTTCAATCAACACAGTTACAGAACCATCCTTCAGTAATTGTTTTTTTAAAAAAGCTTCAGCTTCAGCCTGTTTTTTTAAAAGTTCTTTTTTCCCTTTTTCAGTTAATTGATACTTTTCAAGCTTCTTTTTCTCTGCAGGAGATAATTTATCATATTCGGCAAATGATGATGAAGCTTTTTTCTGGGTCGGAGAAAGGTTTAAATCTTTAATTTTGTTCTGTAAATCCTGCTTTTGTTTAGAAGAAATATCTTTATTTGCTAATTGTTTTTTATAGTCTGTAGCACACTGTATATTATCACAATAAGCAATAAATTGAGCATTTGTTTTTGCCCCCCCTTTTGCCGCATTAATATCTCCGGCTAAAAGCTGGAAGTTTTTTTCAGAATTAACAAGATTATTAATCGTTTTCTGGTCACTGTAGCGTCTGATAAAAGCTCCATGTTCCTTATGAATCATTTGAAGCGGTTTGATATGATCAGCCTCACCGACATAGTTCCTGTCAGGATTACCTTTACTGTTTTTAGGAGCATCCTTAGAATCATAAACAGTTCGTCCGGTAATATCTTCAGCAGCTTTACTGTCTGAAAATACTTTTGCCTTAAAACGACTATTTGCATTATTTTCCGATAAATCTCTATATTCGCTTGTTTTATACTTCTGACTTACATCAGAGACATCTCTTCTCAAACAGTCATGCTGACCTTTTACCAGAATATCATGTTCTGGTGTGTTATTAGTTTCTTCACCTTTATTTTCAGGCGGATAGGTAAAAGTTAAAGTCTGTTTTATTATTTCTGAAAAATCTATTTTCCCCTTAACAGCTTTCTGGTAAGTCGGCTTATGAATTTTCTTCAGCAATACCATAATAACTGAATTGGATGCTGCATGAAGCAGAGTATCACAAATATTACCTGCAACACCACCCTGATTTTCAAATTCTTCAACTGCCTGCTCCAGTACATGTTGTGCATCCTGCATATCATAAAATTCACAGTCTATTAAATACTGAGGCAGAGCAAGAGGGTTAATGGTAGAAAAATCCCTTTCTATTTTCTCAAATCTATTATTCATTTTTGTCACCATATAAAATTTACGCGGCAATTTTTTCTTGTATTTTACTGCATGTTTCAAAATCTCTTTTTACAAATTCAACATCACTGTCTAAAACTTTGCACTCCTCAGAGTCGAAAATTTTATATTTAGTAATCTTATGCATAATTCTGGTCATTTTTTCAGCACCCATTAGGCACAAAAGATGCTTTTCAGGCAGATAATAAGGATCAAGTTTATTATTAAAAAATACCGGATTTACAGATAAATGCAATGATTCTATCATCTTAACTGAATACTCAAGTTCAAAAAGTAATTTACCATATACTTCATGAAGCTTTTTAATATATCCAGCTGTATCCTTTAAAGCTCTTATAACATTTTTCAAACGCTCTTTTTCGGCATTTAATCTCTGCTCTTCTTCTTTCATGATGCATTCCTGCCGTTTAACATTTTCCAGAGTCTGAGCAGCTTTACTCCGGGTCGTAAATCCAAATGTTAAAAAAGCTTCAAGGTTAGCTTTAATCGGATTTTCATCAAAATCTATTGTAAATAGTTCAGATTTAGATACCTTAACATTTACAGTATGAGCTTTTATATTAGCCAATTCACTCATCAGCTCTGATTCGATTTTCCAATGAGCAAATTTTGATGCCACACTGGAAAATCGTGAAAAATCATCGGCAATAAGCTTTTGACGAACACTCGTAATATCTTCAAGGTGCTTTTTTATATCCTTTAAAGCTGAATCATAAAACTTTTTATAATCCTGTTCAACTGCTTCCTTCTTTTTCTTCAGAATATCCAGCTGTTTTTTTGCTTCTTCAAAATTACCCTGTCCTGTATAAGCTTTAACTCCAGAAGCCATTGCACTGCCAACTTTAACAGTCGTATCCTTTACTTCTGAAGCAATATCACTGCAAATTTCAACACCTCCAGATACGACATCTCTTGTTTTTTCAAACGCATCTACAGCCATATCTTTAACACCAGATACTATAGCACCAAAAAATCCCATAATTATTCCCTCAT
>Ga0256913_10000326_pt1 | contig 24237 bp, 16 predicted proteins | sample Axial_MatmetaG_FD_185970 | JGI IMG/M metagenome (GOLD analysis project Ga0256913, IMG submission 185970) | Deep-sea worm associated microbial mat communities from Axial Seamount, Juan de Fuca Ridge, Pacific Ocean - Axial_Mat | ecosystem: Environmental > Aquatic > Marine > Oceanic > Microbial... | reverse complement strand
TTTTGGATTCCACGAGTGCTTTTATATCTGCATTTCTATATTTATATCCTTTATATTCAAATGAATCGATAAATGCAGTGATATTTCCTTTTGGATCATCTGTCAGAATATTATAACCATCAATCAAATTAATCCGCCCTCCAATTTTCCCAAGATCTTTTTTCCCCAGCAGTTTTCCCGTATCAAAATCTTTCAAGGTCAAAAGTCCTTTATATTCAATCCCTTTTTTAATAGTTTCAAAGCTTGTATTCATATCAATAAAGGCGGTACCAAGATCAGTTCTCAACATCCCATTAGCAATAAAATCCTTAAATGATCCCTTGAAACTCCCCGAATAGTAAATATTTCCAAGATTGGGGAATTTATCTTCAAAGTTAATATTTCTGAAAAAGTCAGCTATAAAACCTGTATTGGTTTTAAGATTCAAATTTCTCAAGTCCAAAAATTCTTTATCTTTTTTATTGATATTTTTTATATTGAATCCTGACTTAACTAAGAAATCAGTTCCAACAGAAATACTAAACCCGGAAGAATAAAGATCGCTAACGGTTCCCGTCAGCTTTCCCGAAAATCCTATTTTTTTTGATTTGTTATTGATGATAACAGGATTTTCATTGAATCCGGGTATAAAATAATAAACATCTGTTATCCCCAATACACTTTTATTAAAATCTACGTTGAGTTTTACTTTATCAACGAATTTATTAAAACTATTAAGTTCATCAAACGCACAATTAATATCAGCGTATATATTTGAATGTCCGGATACGATCTTCAAACCATTGAATTTCAGATTATGTTTATTAAAAATCAGTTTTCCAACAGAAAAATCATTTAATTGAAAACCGTTTTTCTCTTTAAGACCAGCCTTACTTATCACAAATTCCGATTCTTGTTCTGAATTCAAATTCCAGCCGGTACCATCAATATAAAAATCTGATATACTAATATTATTTTTATCAAAATGCTCAGAGGAATAAGTCTTTTGATTTTTTTTCTTTAATCTAATGTAAGAAAATGAGCTATTTTCGACTTTAACCTTATCTATTTTAATTTTGTAATCTATATTTAATAAAGAATTAAAATCAACTTTGCTTTTTTTATTTGAATTTGATTTATCACCTGTGATCAATATACCTGAATCAGCTATTAAAATCTCATTCATCTCAATATACTTATTACAAAGATCAAGGTTTTTGAAATCCAATAATGCATTACCAATAACAAAACTATCAATTCCCGGCTTTTCATACAGATCGTTGGAAATAATAATGTCATGAAGTTTTATTCTATCAATACCCAGTTTAGTACATCCTTTTGTGTTTCTTTTTTTCCCTGATAGTTTTCTGATAAAATAATTCAGATTTGAAAGGCTGTCACCTTCATATTTTCGTATATTGAGCCGGGCCTTATCCAGGGAAACAGATGAAAAGTCATAATTTTTTGTAATTATCATCGCAACCAGGTTCTTAAGCATTCCCGTCTCAAATGTTTCTGCATCTATAAAAACATTATCGTGTTTGTCTTTTACCAACAGTTTATTTAACTTAATACCATGACTGAAATTAAGATCTACATTAGCCAATGAAGCGGAAAAACCTGTTTTAGAATTGATATAATCCAGAACGCCATATGCAATTTTATTTTTGACATAAGAGCTGTTCATCCCCAGTGCCATAAAACTCAAGAGAAGGAGAAAAACCACAAAGATCCTAAACAACCACTTTCCTGCAAGATTTCTTACCGGCTGTTTATTTTTCATATCTGTATTCTCCATTTTTTTTACCATTGGCATAGTCTGGAAACTGTAATAATTATAACCTGCTACTTAATTCAAAACTTATTGTTTATACGGATTTTTAAACGATATAAAAACAAATAAATTCTTTATCTACTCAGGTAGTCATATTTTTAACCACAAAATAAGTATTTTTTTTAATATTCAAGCGTTATATTTTGAAGCTTAAAAATAATAAAAATAAATATAAAAATAGTATTTGTAACAAAATCAATATTTACTAAACAACAATATTGAGCAAATTAGCAAGATTTTTTCTTTCATTTAATAATCTCATATGCAATTTAATCAAAGTATTGTATTCATCCGGATTATCCGAATTTTTTATAATATTCTCTTGATTGGATTTAATTAATTTATTCAATTTTTTATATTTTAATCTCCAAATAGCCTGATTTGCTTCATTGAATTGGTTTTTATCAGGATGTTTCTGCGTTTGTAATTCCATCCCTTTGCTTTGCCAATTGGCATATTCATAGGGGGGCATTATTAACTCAAAGTATTTATCTTTAATTTCATCGTCAGCATTGAAATAATCATTTCTTTGAGGAACTTCGTCTCTATCCCTGATTTCTTTGATAAAAAGAATTATTTTTTTATAAATTGGATTATCAAAATAATCAAGAATATCTATAATCTCCATCAAAATATAATCCACAACAAGCAGATTCTGACTTTCATCATAATAAGTATGACCTTTTTCCATCAATACTCTTACCACTTCCATTTCCTGATACTCATCTGATTGCTTGAGAAAAGTTTGTGAATCTGCAATAATTTTATCTTGTTTATCAACTACTTCCATTGAAGAATCCACTTGTTCATTTCTTATTCTTCTTTGATTTTTCTCCCTTATCTCTTTTTTAATTATTTTGTTAATTTCCGAATTAAGGATTTTTTCTTCAACATTAAGCAAATTACTACATTCCTTAACATACATAGCCCTGATCAATGGATCCGGGACTTTTGACAATGTACCGACGATATCCTTAAGTATAAATGCTTTTTTAACAGGATCACCTGATGCTTCACCCAACAGAAGATTGGTTTTAAACAAGATAAAATCTTTTTCATTTTCAGAAATATATTTAATAAATTCAGAAGGACCTACTTCCTTTATGTAGCTATCAGGATCGTGTTTTTCAGGTAAAACAACCAGTTTCACCAGCATATTTTCAGCCAGTATCATATCCATGCCTCTCAATGCGGCATTAATACCGGCTGCATCGCCATCATAAAGGATTTTTATAGTATTGGTATATCTTTTTATCAACCGGATCTGATCGGTTGTCAGTGATGTACCTGACGAAGCGACAACATTTTCAATACCTGACTGAACGAGGCTCAACACGTCTGTATATCCTTCCACAAGGATACAATGATCTTGTTTTCTGATTTCATTTTTTGCAAAATATAGCCCATAAAGGACTTTTCTTTTGTTGTAAATCTCCGATTCGGGGGAATTGATATATTTCGGCATTTTGGGGTTATCTCCCATAATCCTACCTGCAAAACCGATAGCTTTACCAGTTAAATTATGAATGGTAAACATAACTCTATTACGGAAGAAATCCAATTCTTTTTCGGAAACAAGTCCTAATTCTTTCAGAAAATCTATATTATATCCTTCGTGTTTTGCGGTATTCAAAAGATCTTTAGAATCCGCGGAAGCAAAACCAAGATCAAATTTTTTGATGATAGATTCCCTGAATCCTCTTTCTTTGAAATATGCCAACCCGACATTTACACCCTGTTGAGTATTAAAAATATTATTGGAAAATCTATTTTTTGCCCATTCATTTATGATGAAAAGACTATCTCTTTTGGCCTCAGCGTCTTTTTGTTCTCCTGTCATCTCGATTTCTTCGAGTTCGATATGGTACATCTGAGCCAAAAACTTAATCGCTTCAATAAAGCTATAACCTTCATGCTCCATAATGAAGTTAACTGCATTACCTCCTTTGCCACAACCAAAACATTTATAGATATTTTTTGCAGGTGAGACGGTAAACGAAGGTGTCTTTTCATCGTGAAAAGGGCATAAACCAATATAATTAACGCCTCTTCTTTTGAGGTTGACAAAATTATTGATTACTTCCTCTACTTTTGCGGTTTCAATAACCCGTTCTATAGAACGTTTTGATATCAAATCGATTATTTATTATAATTAATAGCAATACATATTATTCTTCCAAAGCAGCTTCTATTTCATCTGTCATTTCCAGATTATGAAATACAGCTTGTACGTCATCGTCTTCTTCGAGGTATTCTATCAATGCAAGTACTTTTTTAGCTTCTTCAACATCAAGTTTTGTAGTTGTTGATGGTATTCTTTCGAGCGTTGCACTTTTTGGTTCGATAGCCAGTTCTTCCAGTTTTTTCTGCATATTACCAAAATCAGCAAAATCAACAGTCACTTCTATCTCTCCGGTTTCCTCGTCTATTTCAAATTCTTCTGCTCCCCCATCGATAAATTCCAGTTCAAGTTCTTCTACATCGTGATCACCCGGATCGATAACAAATATACCTTTACGTTCAAACAAGAATCCAACTGAACCGGTAGTTGCAAGGTTTCCTCCTCTCTTATTGAAAATAGCTCTCACATTGCTAACCGTACGTTGATTGTTATCGGTCATAGTTTCAATAAAAATAGCCACACCTCCGGGTCCATATCCTTCAAAAGTAGGTTGATACATCGCATCATTTTTGGTATCAACAGCTTTTTTAATTGCCCTGTCGATAGTATCTTTAGGCATATTAGCGCCTTTAGCGTTGGAAATTGCCAATCTCAACCTGGGATTAAATTCAGGATCTCCACTTTGTCCCTCTTTTACAGCAACTGTTAACTCTTTAATAAGCCTACCGAAAATCTTTGATCTTTTAGCGTCATTTGCTCCTTTCTTTCTTTTTATCTTTGACCATTTACTATGTCCTGACATATCTTTTTATATTTTTTTTACAAAAATAAGATTTTATCACATTTTTACATCAAATATGATTAATTTATTTAATTCAAGTTGTTTATTTTCTTTGTATTTGCTAAAGTAATTGATATTTTTATTACAATTTGCCAACACTGAGACAGTTTTGTATTATTTGTATTAAAAGCATAACTAAACGATTATAAATTTATTTTTCAAATACTTTCTCTATTTTGGAAACAGCACCGATAACAAATACAATATCATCTTTTTCAAATCTTACACCGGGATTATTTATAACTTCAGTTTTGTGTTTATTTTTTTTCATCACAACATTTATCCCGTGTTTTTTTCTCAAATTCAATTCTTCCAATGATTTTCCTATAAATTTATCAGGTACTTTCACCTCTAGCAAGAAGTTGTTATTATCTAATTCGTATTTTTCCAAGATGGTAGGATGCGTCAATTTATCAGCCAAACGAATGGCTGTAGATATCTCAGGCAAAACAACTTGATCAGCTCCAATTTTAAGCAATATTTCTTTTTTCATATAAGTGTTTGCTTTACCTATAATATATTTTACATTCATTTTTTTCATTATTGTAATAGATAAAATAATAGCTTCCAAAGCACTACTAATGCAAAATATCACTTTATCAAATTTATTTATTTCCAATTTCTCCAAGACATCTTTATCAGTCACATCAGCCTGAACAGCGACTGGTACAAAATCTTTTATCGCATTAATCTTCTTTTCATCGATATCAATTGCCAGCACTCCATGGCCTTCTTCCGCCAATTTCACAGCCAGTTCAAAACCAAATGTTCCTAATCCAATAACTGCAATATCATATTTCATCTCTTTAAAATTTTTATTTATTTAAATTTTATTTATCACATTTTATCAATACAAATTTCCTTCCGGATATTTAATTTTTATTTGCTTCGCTTTTGTCATTGTTGCCAATGCAAGTGATGCAGGTCCTATCCTACCGATAAACATCAAAAGCACAATAATTATTTTGCCTAGATTATCTAGATCTGGTGTGATACCCAAAGACAAGCCAACTGTTCCGATAGCTGATACAACTTCAAAAAGCACCTGTTGAAGTTTCATATTACTTTCTTCCAAGATAATAATTGTTCCTATTATTATAACCCCAAAATAAATAAAAGAAGTAGCGAATGCCTTTATTATAGTTTTAAGAGTGATCCTTCTACTGAAAATAACCACTTCGGTTTTACCTTTTAGCAAGGAAAATATAGAATAGATCATAACAAAAAAAGTAGTTGTTTTTATTCCTCCTCCGGTGGAACCCGGTGAAGCTCCTATAAACATTAGTAACAGAAGTAAAAATAACGATGCGTAATTCAAACTACCGATCTCTATAGAATTGAAGCCGGCAGTTCTGGCTGTAACAGACTGAAAAAAACTATCTGTAATATTCAAAGAACCGTTTTCAAATACAAATAAAAATACAGCTCCGCCTGCAATAAGTAATATTGTTGTGAGCAGAACTATTTTAGTATGAAAACTGAATTTTGCATTGTTTTTATATTTTTCAATTAATTCATAAATAACAAAATATCCGATTCCACCAATAATGATCAAAAAACTTATCGTATATTTAATCAGAGGATTAAAATTGATAATACTGGTATCAAAAGTAGAAAAACCTGCATTGCAAAAAGCTGAAACACTATGAAAAAAAGCTTGATAAAAAGCATTTTGAAAAGAAAATCCTTCGAAAACAAAACCAATACTTAATAAAACAAAGCCAATAAATTCAGTTACAAAGGTAATTACCAGTATACTTTTGAGGATTTTATTAGCATCTTTCATTTCAAAATCCTCTTGTAATCTGGAAAAAGCCACCTTTTGTTTTAGACTTATCTTGCCTTTTACCGCTAGGATAAATGAAGAAGTAAGGGTCATTATTCCTATTGCTCCCATCTGCATTAAAAGCAATAAGCTCAATTGACCACCAAGATTGAATCCTGAAGTTGAAATCGTTGTTAATCCAGTAACACAAACAGCTGAAGTCGCAGTAAAACAAGCATCTATCAATGATATACCATCCTTATGACTCACAAAAGGGAGCGTCAACAAGACAGTTCCAAAAAATATTAAAATACTAAAAGATAGTATTAAATATTGCCAAGGATTTAAGTTTAATTTAAACAAAACAATTCACATATATTTTTCAACAAAATTAATACTTATTCAATCAAATGCAACAATAATCCCAATTATACATCAATCTCAGCATTATAAAGTGTAAATACTATCATAAAGGCAGATTACCGTGCTTTTTATCAGGAATTTTATCCTTTTTATTTTCAAGCATTGCAAAAGCCTTAATAAGTTTTTGTCTGGTCTGTTTTGGCAATATCACTTCATCTACAAATCCTCTGGCGGCAGCAATATAAGGATTCTCAAATAACTCTGCGTATTCTTTTTCTTTTTGTGTCAATGTTGTTTCCGGATCATCAGATTCCTTGATCTCTTTTTTAAAAATTATCTCCGATGCTCCTTTTGCTCCCATAACTGCAATTTCAGCCGAGGGCCAGGCATAGTTCATATCTGCACCTATATGTTTTGAATTCATCACATCATAAGCGCCACCATAAGCCTTGCGGGTAATAACGGTTATTCTTGGCACCGTTGCTTCACTAAATGCATACAGCAATTTAGCGCCATTGGTAATGATAGCATTCCATTCCTGATCCGTACCAGGCAAAAATCCGGGAACATCTTCAAGTACTAAAAGCGGAATATTGAAGCTATCACAAAACCGCACAAACCTTGCTGCTTTCTTTGAACTGTTGACATCCAAAACTCCTGCAAGACTTTGGGGCTGGTTGGCAACAATACCGATACTTCTACCGGCAAGTCTGGCAAATCCAACAATAATATTATCTGCAAAATCAGGATGAATTTCAAAAAAACTCTTTCTATCCACAATACCGCAAATGACTTCTTTCATATCATAAGGTTTATTAGGACTATCGGGAACAATATCGCATAATTCTTCTCTGCATTCATCACCCAATTCAAAATCCAATCTAGGTGTTATGGATTTCCAATTTTGAGGAATATAACTCAATAGTTGCTTAGTCTTTTTAATAGTCTCCGAATCATTGGCGGCTGTGATATGTGTTACTCCTGATTTAGTGGAATGTGCAGAAGCACCACCAAGATCTTCCGAAGTCACATCTTCATTGGTTACTGTCTTAACCACATTTGGTCCGGTCACAAACATATAAGATGTATCTTCCGTCATAATAATAAAATCCGTGATAGCAGGTGAATATACAGCACCACCAGCGCAAGGTCCCATTACCAGTGATATTTGAGGTATAACTCCTGAAGCAAGAGTATTTCTATAAAAAATATCAGCATATCCTCCCAGTGATACGACTCCTTCTTGTATTCTGGCACCACCGGAATCATTAATCCCGATTACAGGAGCACCGTTTTTCATAGCCAAATCCATAATTTTCACTATCTTTTCCGCATGTGTTTCCGATAAAGAACCTCCAAAAACAGTAAAATCCTGTGAAAAAACATAAACCAGTCTTCCTTCTATTGTACCAAAACCAGTAACAACTCCATCTCCAAGATAACGTTGTTTCTCCATATCAAAGTTTGTCTCCCTATGTTCAACGAACATACCTATTTCCTCAAATGACCCCTTATCCAACAATAAATCGATCCTTTCTCTGGCACTGAGTTTATGTTTTTCATGTTGCCTTTCCAATCTTTTAACACCACCTCCCAATAAAGCTTTTTCGCGCTTATCCAATAATGTTTTTTTCTTTATATCCATATCCCTGATTAATTTCTATTTTCTAATTTCTTTATACCATTTTCCAAATTCATCAAATATCAAATCCCTGATTTCCCTGTATTTATTCATTACAGCTTCATCTGTTCCTTCAAACTCAGCAGGATCTTCAAAACCGATGTGCAAGTTATGTTTTACTTTTCCAGTGAATACCGGACATGTTTCTCTGGCATTATCACAAACAGTAATTACAAAATCAAAACTTTCATCAATAAATTCATCAACATCATTTGATTTTCTGCCTGATATATCAATACCTTTCTCCTCCATCACTTTTACTGCAACCGGATTAACTACATCACCGGGATCAACTCCGGCGGAATAGAGCTCCAGAGAGTTATCCAAATCTTGCAAATATCCTTCTGCCATCTGGCTCCTGCAAGTATTTCCGGTACATAATATCAATATCTTCATTTACTAAATCCCTGATTCTTCAAAACATTAGTTGATTTTTTACCTCTTTTACTATCAAACCAATGCCTATAATCCAAAACCAAACTTAACCCAATTCATCAACTCATTCAATCTATCTTCCTAATAATCATCGCTCCTGCGCCTCCACCACCGTTGCAAAGAGTTGCCAGACCATATTCTCCACCCTTATTTTTCAAAGCATGAAGAAGGGTTACGACTATCCTAGCACCTGATGCACCGAGGGGATGGCCCAATGATACAGCTCCTCCATTAACATTAACTATAGAATTATCAATTTTCATCAATTTATTAAATGCTAATGTAACAACAGCAAAAGCTTCATTTACTTCCCATAAGTCGATATCTTCTTTTTTCATTCCGGCTCTATCCAGTACCAGATCGGCACCTTTAACAGGAGCAGTGGTAAACCTGTCAGGATCATGAGCAGCATCACCATAAGTTATTATTTCCGCAATAGGTTTTAAGCCATATTTTTCAACTGCTTTTTCACTTGCTAATATCAGTGCCGCTGCACCATCATTGATAGTAGATGCATTAGCAGCAGTAACAGTTCCGTCTTTTGTAAAAACAGACCTCAATGAAGGTATTTTTTCAAATTTCACTCTTTTAAATTCTTCATCCTCGCTAACAATAGTGATATTTCCTTTTCTATCTTTGATTTCAACCGGAACAATCTCATCTTTAAAAAACCCTTTTTCGGTAGCCAATGCGGATCTTTTATAAGACTCTATAGCAAATTCATCTTGTTCTTCCCTGCTGATCTCATATTCCTCAGCTGTTTCATCGGCATAAACGCCCATAGGTTTTTTACCATAAGCATCTTCCAGACCGTCTTTTATCAATCCGTCCACCAAAACTCCATCACCATATTTATATCCATATCTGGCTTTAGGTACATAAAACGGAATATTGCTCATGCTTTCCATTCCACCGGCGACGACAAGATCATTTAAGCCTAGTTGAATTGATTGTGCTCCAAAAGCAATGGATTTCATACCTGAGGCACAAACTTTATTGACAGTAGTAGCAGGTGCATAATCAGTAACTCCTGCTCCAAGTGCTGCTTGTCTAGCAGGTGCTTGTCCGCTATTTGCCTGAACTACATTGCCAAAAAATACTTCATCGATATCATCACCTGAAACTCCGGCTCTTTTAAGAGCTTCTTTAATAGCTATGGAGCCCAATTCCGTCGCTTTAAAACCTGACAATACACCACCGAAACTACCAAGAGGTGTTCTTACTGCTGAAACAATATAAACTTTATTCATAATTATTAAATTTTAATTTATGATTATCCAAAATAAAAAACGCCCTAAATATAGGGCATTTTTTTTATTTATTACACATAAGTTTATTTATTATGTTATAATTTTATTTTGATATAAATTGAAGTTACTAAAAAATACTTTTACTCCGGTTCAAATCCAAGTATTACGCTGAATTTACCATATTCTGACCATTTAGACCCTTCCTGAATATTTTTATCAATTCCAAATCCATAATCAAATCCAAGTAAACCGAACATCGGCAAATAAGCTCTCAATCCGATACCAAAAGACCGTTTTACATCAAATGGATTGAAATCCCTGAATTTACCCCAGGAATTAGCAGCCTGCAAAAAGCCCAATCCGTAAATGGTAGATGAAGGATTCAGACTGATTGGATATCTTAGTTCGATAGTATATTTACTAAAAATAGTTCCACCACCATTATAATACTCTGTGAAATCATTCGGTTCATAACCTCTGACGGAATAAATATCTTTTCCTTGAATTGTCGAGTTATAATTTGATATACCATCTCCTCCGACTTCATTTCGTTCAAATGGCACTACTCCCAAATCTTTATCGAAGTATCCGAGAATTCCCATTTTAACTGAAGACATCAAAACCAGATTAGATACAATATTGTAATACCACTCTGCTTGGAATTTCCATTTGTGATATTCAAGCCATTTAAACTTACGTTTGTCTATTTCTTCCTGAATTGCATTCTTGATATCATCGGGTGTCAAGTATGTTCCATCACCCAAATCTTTTTGCTTTTGATTTACCACATCTATTTTTTCCTGCTCGGTCAAACTATAGTCAACATCTCTGAACAGACTATATGGCGGAGTGACTTTTAATGACAAAGATACTTTAGAACCTGATCTTGGATATATCGGTTCACTAATAGAACTTCTAAGTAATGTCAAATTCAAACTCATATTGTTAAAAACACCTGATGTCACGCTAAAACTATTTCCATAGTTTGAAAAATTATCAAGGTTCATCCTTTCGAGATTCAAGGTAACATTTGCCAGAAAATAATCATCAGGCCACTTCAAAGGAATTCCCAAACCTGCATACCCTCTTGTAATAGTAAAGGAACCACTCCCATAATTTCCGATTTGTGAATACACACTACCTACTGTCAATGAATTTCTTTTTCTTCCTCCAAACCAAGGTTCCGTCAACGAGAAATTAAGAGATTTATAATAATTATTTGACTGAACCCTGAGGGACAATTTCTGCCCATCACCCTGAGGCAATGGATTCCAAGAACTTTTATCATTGATATTGTCAATAGAAAAATTGTTAAATACAACTCCCAATGTTCCAAGCAAACCTCCATATCCGGAATAACCGGCAGACATTTCCAATTGATCGGAAGGTTTTTCCTCCACAGCATATTCTATATCCACTGTTCCCCTTTGAGGATTAACAGGTGTATTAATCTGTAAATTCTCAGGATTAAAATAACCTAGATTTATAATTTCTCTTTGGGATCTTATAATATCCGATCTACTGAATTTTTCTCCTGGCAAAGTTCTTAATTCCCTTCTGACAACTTTCTCATGAGTACGGTCATTTCCTTTAATTACCACCCTGTCAATCGAAGCCTGAGGGCCTTCATATATCCTCATCTCAAGGTCTATCTTATTTTCATCAACCGCAACTTCTACTGGATCTACCCTAAAAAACAAATATCCCTTATCCATATATAAAGAAGAAACATCTCTGCCGTCCATACTGAATTTCAGTCTCTTTTCGAGAAGTTCCTTATTGTAAACATCACCTTTTTTTATACCCAAAACCCTGGTCAATATTTCATCATCATATATCGAATTGCCTTTCCATTTGATATCATTGAAAAAATACTTCTTACCTTCATATAATTTGATCTGAACAACGAGATCCCCATTTTTATCCCTTCCCATTGTATCTCCGACAATTCTTGCATCCCTATAACCAATCTTATTGTAATAATCAATTATACTTTTTTTATCCTCTTCAAATTCTTTATAAATAAACTTGGATTTTTTAAAAAGAACACCTTTCCTTTTTACATTCTTCATCTTCTTCCTCAACTTTTTTGAAGAAACATTCATATTTCCCACAAAATATATATCCGCAACTTTCACTCTATCTTTTTTATCAATATTGATAACCAGTCTAACAGCATTTTTTTTCTTTTCATCCGGAAATTCCTTAATAGAAACCTCACTATCAAAATATCCTTTTTCTTTAAAATAATCTTTGATTTTTTTTATTGCCAATCGTTTTGTGTCCTCTGTAACAATTCCTCCTTTTGTCAAAATTGTTGATAATATTTCATTAAGATCATCATGCTTGGTTTTCTTAACCCCTTTGAATGAATATTTGGATAACGTTGGTCTTTCTTGAAGTTTTATTTCCAAAAACACTATATCTCCAACTGCTTTTTCGATATAGATTTCTATATCCGTAAAAAGCTTAATACGCCACAATGAACGGATAGCTTTGGAAATATCTTGTCCGGGAATCATAATTTTCTTACCTACATTCAATCCTGCATAACCAGCGATAGCATTTGGATCACGGTCTTTAACTCCGATTATCTTAACTCCTCCTATTTCATATTCCCTGGGACTTGAATAATCCACTATCGAAATTGAATCACCTTTTATTTTCAATGAATCATTTTGTGCAATGACAATATTTGAAAATGCAATTAAAATGAATGATAAATACAATAATTTGTTCATATATTAATAATATTTTTTATATCAATTTTATACAATTCTAAAAAACGTAATAATCCCCTAAAGTGTTGCCGGAATTATAAAATATTTAATTATTTTTTTAATTGTTCACTTGTTTTCCCAAATCTCCTTTCCCTGTTTTGATACTCATAAATCGATTCATACAATGATTCTTCTTTAAAATCAGGCCAATTTATATCCGTAAAATACAATTCGGAATATGCACTTTCCCATAATAGAAAATTGCTTAATCTGATTTCCCCGCTTGTACGGATCACAAGTTCGGGATCAGGATATTTAGCAGTATTTAAATATTTTTTAAACAGTCCTTCATCAAGAGGATCTGTGACTTTATTCTTAATAATAGTATTTACAGCGTTTAATATATCCCATCGTCCACTATAATTAAGAGCAATCACAAGTGTCATTTTATCATTATCTTTGGTCTTTTCTATCCCTTTCAACAAAGATTTATAGCTTTTTGAAGGTAATTCAGCTATATTACCAATCGCTTCCAACTTGATATTGTTTTTCATCAGTGTATTCAGTTCTTTATCAATAGTACTGACCAATAAAGACATTAAAGCGTTTACTTCATAAGCAGGTCTTTTCCAATTTTCAGTAGAGAAAGCATATAAAGTAAGATACTTCACACCAATTTTAGCGGATACTTCGGTTATTTCCCTTACTGATTTCACTCCTTCATTATGTCCGAATACACGCGGTTTACCTTTGGATTTCGCCCAACGACCATTACCGTCCATTATGATGGCAATATGTTCTGGAATATTATTTTTATCTAATTTGTTGAGCAAAGACATATCATTTATTTTTATACCAATGATTTTTTGTTTAAAAAACATACAAAGGTAAAAAATTATTTTATATATAATAATCTATGGAAATGGAAGTTCGCCCTTTTATTTACAATAATTCTTTGTCCTATATCTGATCATACTGAATTATCTTCCTTTTTAAGCTAAATTTTTACTATTGTATATTTTAAAATTTCGCTTTGTCGCAAAATCAATTATCTGTTGCTTCCTTAATTACCACTAAGCAATCAACTTGAGTAAAAGTGATTTAGTAATATAGGTTTTTTCGGAAAAAATTCTTTGCGTTGTTTGTATTTATGTTATCAATACAATATACAATATCATTTATTGCAAACAATAATCATACGCCGGTATAATGACGTAAGAAAAAAAATATGATCCGATTTTTATAATATTGCTTAAATTATTTATACCTTTGTGCTAAATTGGTAGTATTATGAATAATTGCCTATTCAAAGCTCTCAAAATGTACACAACAAACGGCAGATGCTTGTTTGAATGCTGGATATTCTGACCAGGATCCTCTCCTATTTTATTGAATGCGGTTTACATTTTTCTCTATTACTTCTTAATAAATATTCAATTTGTGGAAGGTATTATTTTTGATATAAAGCGATTTGCTATTCATGACGGTCCAGGTATAAGAACCACCATATTTTTCAAAGGCTGCTCACTCAATTGCCAATGGTGTCACAATCCTGAAAGTATAAATTCTAAACCGGAGTACTATTATTCCGATGAAAAAATCGGAGATAAAATCTTCAGAACAAAAAAATATACCGGCAAAAAAGTTACTTCCGAATATGTAATATCCGAAATCCTCAAAGAAAAAATATTTATGGAACAAAGCAATGGAGGTGTTACTCTTTCGGGTGGAGAACCATTGTTGCAACCGTATTTTGCCGGAGATATATTAAAAAAATGCAAGGAAGAAAATATCCATACTATTATCGATACGGCTGGAAATTTCCCTATTGAAAATTTTCATAAAATTATGCCTTTTACAGACTTGTTTCTGTATGATATTAAGTTCTTCAATAGTACAAAACACAAAAAATATACTGGAGCAAACAATGATCTGATTTTGGAAAACTTCAAATTACTGATAAAAAATAATAAAAATGTAATAGTCAGAATTCCATTAATACCAGGAATAAATCTGAATACAAAAGAGCTGAAACAAATATGCGATTTTTTAATAATATATAAAGCAAGCAATTTTAATGAGATAAATATATTACCTTATCATAATATAGGAAAATCAAAATATACGCGATTTAATAAAAAATATCAATTGCAAGACATTGAAGAACCGGACGAAAATGAAATAGAGCTTGCAAAGCAAATTTTCATAAACGGAGGTTTTTATGTTAACATAGCATAAAAAGTATGAATAAAATGAAAACAGAACGTATTATCAAACTCAGAGCTCAAAGTATAAATGCCATCGAACGCATATCGGAAGAAAGAGCAATACTGATAACAGAGTTTTATCAAAATAATGAGATAAACGGGTTTTCGGTTTCTGTACAAAGAGCAAGAGCTTTAGAATATATTTTACAAAATAAAAAAATCTGCATTAATGACGGCGAATTAATTGTTGGAGAACGCGGACCCGAACCGAAAGCAACACCTACATATCCTGAAATAAATCTTCATAGTTTGCAGAACTTGGAAATTTTGAACAGTCGCAAAAAAGTTTCATTTAAAGTAAGCGATAAAGTCAAGCAAATATATAAGGAAAAAATAATACCTTTTTGGCAGGGACGTACTAATCGTGAACGGATAATGGACAGTCTTTTCCCTGAATGGAAAAAAGCCTATGAAGCAGGAGTTTTTACGGAATTTCAAGAGCAACGTGCACCGGGACATACTGTATTGGGTCAAAAGATGTTCAAAACAGGATTTTTGCAATTGATCCGGGAAATAGAAGAAGTGCAAAGTAAACTTGATTTCATCAATGATCCTGAAGCACTTGACAAATCAGAGGAATTGAAAGCGATGAAAATTGCTGCAAATGCTATAATAGTATATGCCGGAAGACATGCGGGGAAGTTATTGGAATTAGCAGAAACCGAAAAAGAGACAAAACGCAAAAAGGAATTGTTCGAAATGGCTCGTATTTGCAATAAAGTACCGGCAAATGCCCCTGAAACTGTTCATGAAATGCTTCAGCACTACTGGTTTATTCATCTTGGTGTTGTCACCGAACTCAATCCATGGGATTCTTTCAATCCCGGAAGATTGGACCAACACCTTTATCCCGTCTATCTTTCAGATATGGAAAAAGGAGTGTCAATAGAAGATATTTATGAATTGCTACAAGCATTCTGGATAAAATTCAACAACCACCCTGCCCCGCCCAAAGTAGGTGTTACTGCTCTTGAAAGCAATACTTATACTGACTTCTGCCTGATAAATACCGGTGGGGTAAAACCGGACGGTTCAAATGCTGTAAATGAATTATCTTATATTATATTGGATGTAATAGAAGAAATGCGTTTGCTACAACCGTCATCCATGATACAAATAAGTAGAAAAAATCCTGATTCATTTATAAAAAGAGCATTGAAAATAGTAAAAACAGGATATGGACAACCTTCGATTTTTAATACTGATGCTATTGTCGGGGAACTTTTAAAACAAGGAAAAGATATTATCGATGCCCGCAATGGGGGGGCTTCAGGTTGTATTGAAACAGGAGCTTTTGGAACAGAAAGCTATATTCTCACAGGCTATTTTAATCTGGTTAAAGTATTGGAAATCACCTTAAATAACGGTATTGATCCCTTAACAGGTAAAACAACGGGAATACAAACAGGCAATCCTGAAGATTTCAAGACCTACGGACAGTTATTTGATGCGTATAAAAAACAATTGAATTATTTTATTGATATAAAACTCAAAGGAAATAATATAATAGAATCGATATGGGCAAAATATCTACCAGCTCCGTTTTTATCACTTCTAATAGACGACTGTATCGCCAAAGCTAAGGATTATAATGCAGGTGGAGCCAGGTACAATACAAGCTATGTACAAGGAGTTACTCTTGGAACCATAACAGATTCCCTTACAGCAATAAAATACCATGTTTTTGACCATAATACCATAAGTTTACAGGAATTTGTTCTTGCTCTAAATCAAAATTTTGTCAAATATGATAGATTACGGCACAAATTGATTTACGAGACACCCAAATATGGAAATGATGATGATTATGCAGACAAACAAGCTATAGATGTTTTTGAAATATACTATGAATCGGTAAACGGTAAGCCAACAGCACGCGGAGGAGTATTCAGAATCAATCTTTTACCTACTACAAGTCATATATATTTCGGACAAAAAACCGGAGCGACACCTGATGGAAGATTATCCGGCACACCGACATCCGAAGGCATAAGTCCTGTCCAAGGGGCTGATAGAAAGGGACCGACAGCAGTTATCAAAACAGTAGCAAAGATAGATCAATTACGAACAGGAGGAACACTGCTTAATCAAAAATTCACACCTTCATTTTTCAATTATACCAATGCTTATGAAAATCTCACCGCTTTAATCAGATCCTATTTCAAACTTGATGGTCATCATATTCAATTCAATGTAGTGAATGCAGATACTTTGCGAGATGCGCAAAAACATCCCGAACTTTATAAAGATCTGATAGTAAGAGTAGCCGGATATTCCGATTATTTCAATGATTTGACTGAAGATCTACAGGATGAAATAATAAGAAGAACAGAGCATAAAAGTATGTAGAATATCAAAATAATCACAGGGCATAATCTAGAATTAAGTTGGACTATAAATAGTTTTAAACAATTTTATTATATTTGTTTATTAAATACTGAATTCAAATTGAAAAATGTAAAAATCCATTTCTATGAAAAAGATTAAATATATTCTTTTAGCTATAATTATTATCTTGATATTATTGTCTGTTGCAGGATACTTTTTTATGCAAAATACAAAACCTGTATACAATGACGAAATCACATTAAAGGGACTAAACAAACAAGTGAAAGTTTATTATGATGATTTCGGTATTCCTCACATTTATGCACAAAACGAAGAAGATGCATACTTTGCATTAGGATATGTTTATGCCAATGACAGACTGTTTCAAACGGAATTGTTTAAAAGGTTGGCTGCAGGAAGACTAGCAGAAATATTAGGTCCCGAATTGGTAAAAACAGATAAGTATTTCAGAACTCTAGGACTAAAAAGCGCAGCAATAAGAAGTGCGGAAAAATATATGTCAGGTAATGAAAATCAATATCAGAAAAGTTTTCATGCTTACATAAAAGGATTCAATTCTTTCGTTAAAAACGGAAATTTACCAATCGAATACAAATTGTTGGGAATTCCAAGGGAAGAATTAAAACCTGAAGACAGTTACTCCATAATCAATTTTATCGCATTTGGTTTTGCCATGCCCGTGATGCAGGAAGCCGTAAGTGCATTTATTTATAAAAAATACGGTAAAGAATACCTTGACGATATTTATTTCGGTGAAAAAAAGGGCAGGTATTCATTTTATGATAATGCAGACACCAGCTTGCTAAAAGCTGAATTGAGTATGAATACCGATGTGATGAATGCAATGGAGAATCTGAACCTTCATCCTTGGGACGGTAGCAATTCCTGGGTAATAGGTACCAAAAAATCAAAATCGGGAAAAGTTATTCTTGCCAATGACACTCATTTTGCTTATAGCGAACCGGGAGCATGGTATGAAGCTGAAATATCCTATCCGGGTTATAATTTTTACGGATTATATCTTCCGGGAGTTCCATTTCCGGTAATCGGACACAATCAAAATTACGGTTGGGGACTCACTATTTTCCCTATTGATAATGCCAATTTCTACAATGAAACATTGGACAGCACGAAAACCAAAGTATTGTATAAAAACAAATGGGTTGACCTGAATATACAAAAAGAGATAATTAAAGTCAAAGGTAAAAAAGATATCGGGTTTGAGATCAAAAAAACACCTCATGGACCTTTGATGAATATAGCAGATGATCATATTCGCAATAATTTCAAAAATGATATTTCCCTTTGGTGGCTACTTGAACAAAAACCTACAACTTCCATGTATGCACTATACAATATGTCCCGTGTCAAAAATATAAATGAATTTGAACAACAATTAGCTAAAATAGACATAATAGGTTTAAATGTAATGTATGGCGATTCAAAAGACAATATCGCATTTTGGGCAACCGGAAATATGCCTTATTACAATAAAAATATAAATCCATTTGTTCTTTTAGATGGAGCTTCCGGAACCATGGAGATAGATAGTATTTATCCTTTTTCCGAAAATCCACATGTTATTAATCCGGACGTTAATTTTGTTGCCACTGCCAATAATGATCCTATTTTATCCGGATATAATAAATATTTCCCGGGTCATTATCTTCCTACAAACAGGATAAATGTTATAAACAAAGCTCTTACAGAAAAAGAAAAATGGGATATTGAAGACGTTAAAGCACTGCAGCTAAATCAAACTTCAATGAGAGATGACAAACTTGCAACTATGATATGTAAAACAATATCCGGTGCAGAATATTTGAAAGCAGATGAATATATTAAAAAATGTTATAATATACTAAATGATTGGGACGGAACTTATCCAAAAGACGGAAAAGCGCCGATTATTTTTAGTAAATTGCAATATTATATCAATAAAAACATGATGAAAGATGAATTGGGAGATAAGTTATTTAAATTCTTTTCAAAATCATATATGCTCAAAGCAAGTATTGAAAGATTTTACACTGATAATAATTCTCCATGGTGGGATGATATAACGACAAAAGACAAAAAGGAAACACAAAAATTTATTCTCACTAAATCGTTCAAAGAAACTGTTGACAAACTCAGGGAAGAATGGGGAGAAAATATTGATAACTGGAAATGGAAAGATGCCCATATATTAACTTTCCATCATCCTTTCAGTAAGAAAAAGCCTATGGATAAAATCTTTGATGTAGGTCCTTTCAAAATGCCAAGTTGCCCTGGCTGCCCCAACAAGATGTCATTTCCTATCACCAATGATAAAATACACCTGATTGACGGAGGTCCTGCAATGCGTAATATAATTGATTTTTCTGACCCTGAAAATGCTCTCGGAATAATTCCTACCGGACAATCCGGTAATGTAATGAGCATGCATTATGATGATCAGGCAAAATTATTTACTACTGGCAAATACAGGAAAATGATACTGAGTGATCCGGAAATAATTAAATCAAATGATATATTGGTATTAACCCCTAAATAGAGTACTAAACAGATTATATGCCAACATTTTTTATATAAGTGATGTTTATTTTGGGGAATTTATAATAAAACTAATAAAATGATAGCAATACTTTCGCCAGCTAAAAGGATGGAAATAACCGGAAACATTCCTGAATTCACGCTTCCCACTTTCTTAAGTGATGCCGGTTTATTGATGAAAGAATTAAAATCCTATAATTCTGCAAATCTGCAAAAATTGATGGGAATAAGTCCTAAACTGGCAGATTTGAATTTCGATAGGAATCAGAAATTCCAAAACGGACATTCGGAAAAAGTCGCTTCACAAGCTATTTTTGCATTTAAAGGAGATGTTTATGTCGGTTTGGATGCTTCATCCCTGGATCCAAGTGATATTGATTTTGCTCAACAGCATTTGCGCATTTTATCAGGACTTTACGGTATTCTTCGCCCATTGGATCTAATACAGGCATACAGACTTGAAATGGGAACAAAACTAAAAAATCCAAGAGGAAATACTTTATATGAATTTTGGAAAAACATTTTGACTGATTATTTGAATAAAGATATACAAAACAGTAAATCAGATATACTCGTCAATCTCGCTTCGGATGAGTATTACAAAGTATTGAATAAAAACAAAATCAAAGCGGAAATAATCAAAATTGTCTTTAAAGAATATAAAGGTGACAAATTGAAATTTATCAGTTTCAATGCAAAAAAAGCAAGAGGCTTGATGTCCAGATATATTATAAAAAACAAAATAAACGATAAAGAATCCCTAAAAGGATTTGATTCTGCCGGATATTATTTTGATGATAAATTATCTACGGAAAATGAATTGTGGTTTATAAGGTAATCTTTAATTTCTCGCTCAAAAAATCACTTATAAGTATTTCTAAGCCCTTCGAATATCCAGTTGGCAAGAGCTTGTCTATTGGAAGGAATCAACAATCTTTTATGGTCTTTTGGATTTTTAATATTTGCCAATTCGATGAATACCGCCGGAGGATAAGTATTGTTTAACACAAACCAATTTCTTGGCCCGGTTGTTCCGTTGTACCCTCTACCCTTTTGAAATATCGAATACTTTTCATCAAATGTTTTCAAAATATTTTCAGCAAGTCTCTTCCCTGTTTTACTTCCTTTTGCATAAGAGAAAAATACGTCTATCCTTTGATCTTTGTGCCTGGAATCAACATGAATCACCACTAATGTTTGAGATTTTACATGTCTTTTCTTTTTATAAAAACTATATAACCTGTTTACATCATTTGATCTTTGCTTCAACCTTTTCCTCTGACTTAAAGGTATTTTCAATCCGTTTACTGTAACTTCATCCCTGTCACATTTCAAATATTTTTCATCGCGAATACCATCATTTTTATCCTGTACTATCACATGCACAATCGCTCCATGCTGCATCAGATCTCTGGCAAGACGCAATGCGACATCATAAGCATATTCATCTTCACATAATACCGGATTGCATTTTTTACATTGTGCTCCAGGATCAGGTCCGCCATGCCCACTCAATATATAAAACACTCTTCCAGCGAGGCTCTGATCTTCAATAGGAACACTTGCCCATTTTTTACCAAACAAAGGAACGTATCTGTTCATTCCTTCTCTTTTTATGTCAAGCTTTTTTATTTTGACTTCTTTCGGTAATGATTTTACTATTTTATTTTCTTGATTTTTTTTAACTACCTCTTTACTTTCGGAAGCAGTATTTTTAGTGGATTTACCAGGATTTATTTTATCGTATGGTACCCAGAGGATCTTACTATCCCGATATGAAGTTTTCCTTAATTTATTTTTCAATAAAAACTCATTATAATGCTGAATTTCAAGAGCTTTATCAAAATCATCAATTCCCAGGGTACTTCTAATGCTCTTACCATTATATTTATATATCAAAACAGGCAATTTGTACTTTTTACCTATTTTCAATGAAGAATTTTTGTCTATATCATTAAGCGAAAGAAATTTGGATATATTTTCGGATTTCTTCAAGAGATCATATCTTCTGAGCAATGAAAATATTCCGTCTCCTTTTTGAGCTTCAACTTCAAAAAAGTCTTGTGCTGATACATTGACTAAAGTAGTAACAACAAAAAAAACAGATATCAAAAATATTCTTAATATATTTCTATTTAAAAACATGCTGCAAATATATTATAAATATTTTTAATATGAAAATATTTTAGGGAAATTTAATAATTTGTCATAAAAAACAGTAACAATATGAAAAGTTCTTATAATTGTCCCGGTTTTTTTATGATAAAATCCTTTAATTCAGAAAAAACGCTTCAGGCATCTGAGCTATTATTTCATAGTTATCTCCTTTATTTTCCAACACTTTTTTCCACAGGTCTTTTTCTTTTACTTTAAAAATAAAATTTGGGTCAAAAGGTGCTACTATCCATGCTCCGTGTACCAGTTCGTCCTCCAGTTGTCCCGGAGACCAGCCTGAGTAACCTACATAGAATCTGATATCATCTTTTGTCATAATTTTATTTTCGATAAGAAATTTTAATTTTTCAAAATTTCCTCCCCAATAAATACCATTTCTAATTTCTATACTGTCTTCTATCTGTTCTCCAAAATTATGAATAAAATGTATTGTATTTGTGGCAACCGGACCGCCAAAATAGCCAACACCATCAAAATCAGGGAAATCGAGCATTAATTCATCAACTTTGAAATCAATCGGCCTGTTCAAAATAAATCCCAATGCTCCTTCTTCATTGTATTCAGTTAAAAACACAACAGATCTTCTAAAATTTCCATCAACCATAAACGGCTGTGAAACCAAAAGATCACCTTTTTTTATTTTTGTGTCATTAATATTCATAAAACGATTTAAATTTTTCTATACAACTATATAACGAAAAACTAAAAAATAATATTATTATAAATCATCTGAAAATTGAAAATGTAAAATTTTACAATCTCACATTTACAGCTCTTCACTTATGCATCTGCAAAACTTTTTCAACAGATAACTAAAGTGCTTCCGTCTTAAGACTTCTGTCAATTCTTCTCACAAAATTTATTAATGTTTTACCATTACCTCCTACTTCAACAAAATGATCAATACCACCTGTTATCATATTTTTCATTGTATTCGTCCACTGTACCGGAGAAGTAAGTTGTTTGATTAAATTTTCTTTGATAGCTTGCGGATTGGATTCTTTTTTTGCATTTACATTTTGATATACGGGAATCGCAGGTGTTTTGAATTCAGCTTTATTTATAGCTTCTGCCAATTCTACTTTTGCAGGTTCCATAAACGGACTGTGAAATGCACCGCTTACCTGTAGTTCAATAGCTCTTTTTGCACCTGCCGTTTTCAATTTATCGATAGCTTTTGCAATACCTTCTTTAGACCCGGAAATAACCAGTTGACCCGGACAATTATAATTGGCAGGAATCACTATATCATCAATCGTAGCACATACCTCCTCAACCACTTCATCATCTAATCCCAGAACAGCTGCCATAGTACTTTCTGCCATTTCACATGCTTTTTGCATCGCATTTGCTCTTATTTTCACAAGTTCCAATCCTTGTTCAAAATTCAAAGTTCCATTTGCTGTCAATGCAGTAAATTCTCCCAGGGAATGGCCGGCAACAGCACTTGGTTTGAACTTATCACCATTCAATATAAACTTTATATATGAATGCAGGAAAACAGCCGGTTGGGTTACTTTAGTTTGTTTAAGATCTTCCATAGAACCTTCAAACATAACATCTGAAATTCTAAAGCCAAGTATTTCATTAGCTTTTTCAAAATATTCTTTTGCAATATCAGATGCTTCATACATGTCTTTACCCATGCCTTCAAATTGGGATGCTTGCCCGGGAAATAAATATGCTATCATAAATTATTATTTTTAGTAAAAAATCAATTTTTTATATTTAAATAGAAATATTTCTAAATATCCTCTCTCATTTTTAATTTAAAATTACAATTAACATTTCAGCTATCAGTGCAAATTATGACTTATCAATCTTAAAAACTCTCCTCTTGTCTCCAGCTTTTCAAACATTCCGGTAAAAGCAGATGTAGTGGTTACAGAATTTTGTTTTTGAACACCGCGCATCATCATAC
>Ga0256913_10000325_pt1 | contig 24255 bp, 21 predicted proteins | sample Axial_MatmetaG_FD_185970 | JGI IMG/M metagenome (GOLD analysis project Ga0256913, IMG submission 185970) | Deep-sea worm associated microbial mat communities from Axial Seamount, Juan de Fuca Ridge, Pacific Ocean - Axial_Mat | ecosystem: Environmental > Aquatic > Marine > Oceanic > Microbial... | reverse complement strand
GCACATGCTCCCGTAATAGATGGGAAAAGATGGGTATTGCCGAAATCGGAGAGATAGCCGATGGGTATTCGCCCATTCTCTCCGTCTCTTCTCTCACGAACCGAAAAGGTGTCTGTGCTCCACCATCGCACAGTGGTTTTGAACGACGGCGATTCCCGCCTCTTTCGCCTTTTCGGCGGCCTCGTTGTTGACGATACCTATCTGGGTCCAGAGTACTTTTACATCACCTCTCTCTATACATGCATCGACTATAGGCCCGACTGCCGCAGGTTTTCTGAACACTACGACCATATCCACTCTCTTGTCTATCTCCACGAGAGATCGATATACCTTCTGTCCCAAAATCGTCTCTTCCTTGGGGTAGACAGGGAAAACTTCGTAACCCTTCTCTATCAGATAAGCAGTCACTTTGTTGCTGTCTTTCTGAGGATTTGGAGACGCTCCTATCACCGCTATACTTTTACACTCTTCGAAATATCTCTTCATCTCTTCACTATTGCTGTTGACTCTGGGAAATTCACACTCCATACACTATCCTTTCGTGGCTTTGGTATAATTTGCCCCAATTCTACTGAGGATAGTGTAATGTTGGACTTAAAATCTATCGAAAAAGCCAAAGAGAGATTGAAAGGAGTCGCGAGCCGAACACCTTTCGCGTACGCTCCTGTATTGAGTGAACTGAGCGGATACGAAGTCTATCTCAAAAAAGAGAATCTCCAGAATACGGGATCTTTCAAACTCAGAGGAGCGTTCAACAAAATCGCATCGCTGGTTGGAGAGGGGAAGAGAAACGGTGTAGTCGCGGCAAGTGCGGGAAACCACGCACAGGGTGTCGCGTTCGCCGCCAGACATTTCGGACTCGACAGTACGATAGTGATGCCCGAATCTACCCCTCTGACCAAAGTGATGGGGGTCAAGGATCTCGGCTCCGAAGTGATCCTGCATGGAGGCAACTACGACGAAGCCTACTCCTACGCCATAGAGTACGCCAAACGATATGAGAAAGATTTCGTACATCCATTCGCCGACGACGATGTAATGGCCGGTCAGGGAACTCTGATGCTCGAGATGCTAGAAGAGAGAGAACTCGATGCGGTAGTGATACCCGTTGGAGGGGGAGGGCTCATAAGCGGATGCGCCACAGCCGTCAAGGCACTCTCTCCGAATACGAAAGTGATAGGTATAGCCTCTGCCGGCGCACCCGCCATGAAAAACTCTTTCGATATAGGAAAGCCCATAGACAGTACCGGTGTCCGAACCATAGCGGACGGTATCGCGGTGAGAGATACATCCCCAGTCACTCTCGCATATATCATGAAGCTGGTAGACCGAATCGATCTCGTCTGCGAAGATGAGATAGCGAATGCCATCCTCTATCTTCTCGAAAAGCAGAAACTCATGGTCGAAGGTGCCGGAGCGGTAGGAGTGGCGGCACTCATGCATGGCCATATCGACATGCCTGCCGGTAGCAAAATAGGTATCGTTCTAAGCGGTGGAAACATAGATGTCACGATGCTCTCCCTCATCATAGAGAAGGGTTTGATGAAGTCATACCGCAAAATGAAGCTCGTCGTCACACTCATGGACAAACCGGGGGCATTGAGAAGATTTTCCGAATTGATGGAGACCGCGAACGCCAATATCGTACAGATAGGATACGACCGTACCTCCACGGACCTCGAATTTGGAGATGCCCATGTCAGCGTGGCTCTCGAAACCAAGGGAAAAGAGCATCAGGAGAGTATCCGAAGACTATTGGACGAGAATGGATTTCCATTCAAAGAGGAGCACTGAGACCGAAACCACTTCTCTCCCCTCCCCCGATATACACTCCATCGAATTTTCATATCCCTCCGGACTCCTTTCGGAGGAGATTCGAAAAAGCGTTATATATTTGGATATACTACGATAGATGAATCCGGTTGTGGGGGTCGATATCATGAAAAACGAAGTCGATGGGCGACTCTGGATAGGGAGAGACGAAAGAAACTTTCTGGGCAAAGGCAGAATCCGCCTCCTCGAACTCATAGAAGAGACAGGCTCCATATCCCGTGCCGCCAAAGATATGAAGATGAGTTACAAAGCCGCTTGGGATATGGTGGATGCCATGAACAATCTCTCACCCACTCCACTGGTGGAGAGAGTGACCGGAGGCAAAGGCGGTGGGGGAACCAGATTGACCCCCTATGGCAGGGAGATTATCGATACATTCCATATACTCGAAGAGGAGCACGACAGATTTCTCCATAGCCTCTCTCTGAGGATAAACGGCAAAAACGGTCACTTGAAAATGTTGAAAGGTATGTCGATGAGAATAAGTGCGAGAAATCAACTGCCGGGAGAGGTGATATCCATAGAGAGAGGTTCCGTAAACAGCCATATAGTCATATCCGTGAGAGGAGATGAGAAAATCACCGCATCCATCACGAACGACTCTCTCGATGAACTCGGTATATCGGAAGGGTCGGCAGTCTATGCACTCTTCAAAGCCAATGCACCTATGCTTGTCGACGACAGCGGTATCAAAACCGGAGCGGAAAACTGTTTCACGGGAAACATCGAGAGAATCGAGAGAGGAAGTGTAAACGACGATATCGTACTGCTTACCGATTCGGGAAACAGGATAGCCGTACAGACAGGCTCCGGTACCTCGGAAGAGATGGGGTTGAAAGAGGGTATGAGAATAGGTGCGGTATGCAAAGCCTGCCATATAATGGTGGGAGTATATTGAAAGGAGATATGAAATGAAGATATTCATCATAACACTCATGACTCTATTGGGTCTCGGGGCTTCGGAGATAACGGTGGCCGCTGCCGCCAATCTGAGCTATGCCATGGGAGAGATGGTAAAAGAGTTCAAAAGAGAAAATCCCGATATCGAAGTGAAAGTCATTTTCGGAGGAAGCGGAAAACTGACGGCACAGATAGCCAAAGGTGCTCCATACGGTATCTTTCTCTCCGCCGACAGGTCATACCCTGAATCTCTCTTCAAAAATGGTCTTACGGCGAACGAACCGACGGTTTACGCCAGAGGTGCTCTGGCCATACTCTCCAGAAAGAGAAGAGAGATGGATAGGGGAATCTCCATACTCACCGACGACTCCATACGCAAAATAGCCTCCGCGAATCCCAAAACGGCCCCTTATGGAAAGGCGGCGAAAGAGGCCATGACGAAGAGCGGTATCTTCGACAAAATCGCCAAAAAGATAGTCTATGCGGAAAGCATATCCCAAACCGTAGCCTATACGATGACTGCGGCCGATATCGGGCTGGTCGCCAAATCTTCTCTATATTCCCCCTCTATGAAAGCCATGAAGAGAGGAGACAACTGGGTCGAAGTCGACCCTTCACTCTATCGACCGATAGACCAGAGTATGGTGATATTGAGATATGGAAAAGGTAAAGAGGGTTATGAAAAATTCTACAACTTCATTCTCTCCGCGGAGAGTCGAAAGATACTGGAAAAATACGGTTACATTCTGCCATGAACACGATAGATGCCAAAGTCGTATCGATACGGAGATATGAGGGTGTCTCCGAGATAGTCTCCCAAGCTATGGAGACCAGACTCCTCACCTACTCCATAGGAGTTTGGGAGAATATAGACGAGGGGGCTCAACTCACTCTGGGGATAAAATCGACCGATATATCTCTGCATATCGGAGAAGCCCCGGAAAACCCGATATCCAATATTTTGCCCGTGATATACGAAGAGTCCATAGCTGGCAGATTACTCTCCATCGTGAAGATACGATTTGGAGACAGCCTCATGGAAACGGTAGTGCCATCTCTCTGGCTGGAAGATTTCGAAGAGTCTCTTTCCATCCAAAATCTCTATGCTCTTATCAATCCCCACCATATACATATACTGGAGAGTCGATGATGGAGACTATCGAATGGACACCGTTCATACTCTCGTTCAAACTCGCCTCAATAACGACACTGATTCTATTCTTTATCGCCATTCCAATCTCCTGGTGGCTCAGTACCACGGAGAGAGGTTTCAAGCCTGTCGTAGAGGCTGTCGTCTCCATGCCTATCGTTCTACCCCCTTCGGTATTGGGGTTCTATATTCTCTGGGGACTCTCGGGCAACTCTCCCATCGGAGAGTTCTTTCGGGAGAGTTTGGGAATCGATCTCGTATTCAACTTCACCGGACTCGTTATAGCGAGCTCTCTATACTCTTTTCCTTTCATGGTACAACCCCTCCAGAGCGGTTTCGAATCTCTCGAAAAGAGTATGATAGAGGCATCCTATCTGGCAGGCAAATCTACACTCACGACGCTATGGAAGGTGGCTTTGCCGAATATCAAACCTTCTCTCATGACGGCTGTCATAGTGACATTCGCCCATACTGTCGGTGAATTCGGAGTCGTTTTGATGGTGGGAGGCTCTATTCCCGGTGAGACGAAAGTCGCTTCGGTAGCGATATACGAAGCGGTGGAGACTATGGATTACACCCAGGCCCATATCTATAGCGCATTGATGGTCGCTATGAGTTTTTGCGTTCTTCTCGGTGTATATATATTCAACCGCTGGCAAAAACGAAAATTGGGAGTCTACTGATGCTGTCGATAGATATACGGAAAAGTCTTCATGGAAGCGGTGGAGATATAACTCTCCATATAGAGACGCAGATAGACGATGGCTCATTTGTGGCTATAGCGGGCGAAAGCGGGAGCGGGAAGACGACTTTTTTGAGGATTTTGGCCGGATTGGAAAAGGCAGACGGCCATATCTCGATGGGTTCGCAGGTATGGCTCGATACGAACCGTTCACTCGCCCCCCAAAAGAGAAAAACCGGTTTCGTATTTCAAGATTACGCTCTATTCGACAATATGACGGTAGAAAAAAATCTTCTCTTCGTATCCAACGAACCCAAATTGGCGAGAGAGTTGCTCGAATTGACATCGATGAGCGAAATGTCCCACAGATACCCCTCTACTCTGAGCGGTGGACAGAAACAGAGAGTCGCTCTGTGTCGTGCCATGATGAGGAGACCCGAACTTCTTCTGATGGACGAACCTCTCTCCGCTCTCGACCCGGCGATGAGATCGAGACTTCAAAGAGAGATAGGGGAGTTGCATAGACGCTTCGGAACCATCACCATCATGGTAAGCCACGATCCGGGGGAGATATACCGACTCGCCGACAGGGTCATCGTATTGGAACGGGGAGAGATGGCGGAAGATGGAACACCGGCGGAGATATTTCTCGAAGGGAAAGAGAGCCGTGGAGTTTCCCTATATGCGGAGGTGGTGGATATCGTACGCAGAGATACCATATTCACGGCTGTCGTCTCCGGAGGGAACAGTCTGATCGAGGTCGTGATAGACCGCCGTGAAGCCGACACGCTGAAAAGAGGCGACATCGTGGAGATATCGGCAGGAGAGTTCTGTACATATCCCAGGGCCATACTCTGAGAGCTTCGAAAGAGCTCACTACCGTCACTCTCCCCTCCCCTCCTTTTCATCTCCCGCCAATATCATGATCGACGCGGTCATACCGACTCTCAATTTTATATCGTCCGGCAGAGGATCGAGGGCTATCCTGACAGGTATACGCTGAGCCAGTCTGATCCACTGAAATACGGGTTTGACGCTCGGAAGCAGATTGTAACCCGGATTTCCGTCAGAGGGAGCTATACCCCATGCTATCGACTCCACTCTCCCCTTTAGAGGTCTCTGCGGATATGCCATCAGTGTGACAACCGCTCTATCTCCCGTATGGACTTCGGATATTCTATCTTCCCTGAAGAAGGCGAATACCCAGAAACTCTCTCTATCCACGAGTGCCATGATCGGCTGATTGGCTACAGCCTGTGTACCTATCTGAAAGTTGATATTACTGACCCATCCATCTACGGGTGCCACCACTTTGGTAAAAGAGAGATTCAGTTTTGCATCTCTCAATCTCTCTTTCGCCACATCGATATCGGCAAGCGAACGCAGATAGTTGACTCTGTTTCTATTGAGATCCTTTTTACTGACGGCACCCGCGTCTCTTTTGGCTATACTCAATACCCTCTCGTACTCTATCCTGCTCCCCTCCGATGTCTCTTTGGCCCTTTTGAGCTGAGCTTCAGCCTGTCTCAATTTGATCACATAGCTGGAGCGGTCTATATCGAATAGCGGATCGCCTCTGTGTACGAACTGGTTGTCATGGACATGTATCTTCACTATCATACCCGATACTCTCGGAGCCACCTGTATCACCTGTGTCCTGACCTGACCATCTCTCGTCCATGGGTTTTCAAAATATCTCTTCACCTTCCCCCATCCGTACCAACCGGCGATACCTATCAGCGAAAGAGTCAAAAACAGTTTCAAAACGCTCTTCAATATCTTCATATACAGCCTTTCAAAAGCGTATCCAGTATCTATCTATCAATACCATATATATAATCATTATCGCTATAAATATATATTCCGGCAGATAGAACCATCTGGAGATTTTCATCCTGTCGAGCAGGAAAACCGTCAATACCGAAGCGGCGAAAGAGATGAACAGTACAGCCAATATCGGAGAAAAATATACATCTCCTACTGCCAGTTCATGAGGATATGGATTTCTCATCCTTTCCATCCTTTCGGTATGACGATACTGCTCTCTTCGAGCATATCTCCCCAGTCACTGCGACTTTTCATCCTCTCCACGCTCTCTCTGGAGAGATATCTTCCTCCGCGGGATATCTGCCAACCGCCACCGAGAGATCTGTATATCGAGACTACCGCTACGGATAGTGAACCCTTTATCCTCGCGTGCTGATCCTGATATCTGGTGAGTTTCTCCACCGAATTCAGCAATCTCTGATAGCTGACCAGACCTTCACTATACTGTCTCATGGAGATATTGAACGCCCTCACGGAAGCCTCTACAGCCTTTTTGTTCTCTTCGAACTGGCGAAGGGTGATTTTGTAGTTTTTCAGCGAATATGTCACTTCGTTCAGCGCCGAAATCACTTTTTTGTTGTAATCACACAATCTCTCTTCGAACAATGCATCCTGAAGCCTTATATCGTTCTTTATCCTGCCATACTGAAATATATTCCAGGCGAAAGATGGACCGGCCACTATCGATACGGTATGCGGATATCTCGAATCCTTGCCGTAACTTATCGATCCCAGAAGAGAAAAAGATGGATAGAGTTCCGCTTCGCTCATACCTATCCTGGCACTCTGGGCATGAGCCAGATATTCGGCCGCTCTGATATCCGGGCGTCTCGTTATCAACTCTGCATCTATTGGTATCGACGGGTCGAATCTGGGCATCGGTACGAGAGATATGCCTATGGCCGAGCCGCTCTTTTCATCGATCTGAAAGGTACTCTCACCTTTCGTGTCGAGTCTCCGGACCAGATCGTCTCTGACATCTTTGCGATCTATATACTCCCCCAACCTTCCGGATGGAATACCGAGCAGAGTGGACATGGCGCTTTCATATCTCGCGAGAGAGAGTTCCAGTTCATAGAGTGCGGCTCTGGTGGAGTGAAGCTGTGTACGCGCCTGCTGCATATCGAGCTCCGATACATTTCCCGAACGAAACTGTATCTCGGTGACTCTGGTGACATACTCCTGTATAGCTATATTGCGCCTGGCATAAACGATTCTCTCCTGGGTAGTTCTATACTGTATATAGTTTTTTGCCATCTCCGCTATAAGAGATACGAGGATATCGTTGTATGAAGCTATCGCCGCATATAGACCGGCTTTCGAAGACTCGATACCTCTGGCGTATTTACCCCACAGATCCAGTTCCCATCCCGCTTCGAAAGAGCTCGTGACTACAGAATGGGATGCCGAAGCACTATTATCGTCCGAAACCATGGCGGAGCCTGAAACGGTCTGTTTCTGAGGCAGACTCATACCGATACTTATACCGAGCATGGCACGCGCCTGAACGATTCTCGTTCCCGCCGCTTCGAGATCCGGACTCTGTCTATATAGCGCTTTTACGAGTCTGTTCAGATCCCTGTCGGAGTAGATATGCCACCACTTCTCTATCGAAGGATCTTTCGTACCCTTCCCCGAAATGGGCTTTTTGGGCAATTCGACTCTCAAAGGCGAACTGAAATCCGGCCCTACCCTGCTACATCCACTGTTGACGGAAAGAAAAACCGCCATCGAAAGTGCGATATAGAACTTTTTATCTCTCAACATTCAGAATCTGCTCTCTTTCAAAATTTCGAAATCTATCGATGACGCTCTATCTCTATTTTCCTTTATAGAGTCGTAGAGATCTCTGGCGAGATTCAAAAAACCATACAATCCCGCCACGACTGAATCATCCAGCCTATGCGAACCTCTTTCGGAGAGGAACATCTCCACTCTCTTCTCCACTCCCAACCTGAGCGATATATTGGAAGAGCTCTCGTCATCGCCTCCCTTTTCGCCACGGAAAGAGAAATCCTCTATCTTCAGATTTTTCAAAACCGTTTCGGGATAGAGCCTTTCGAACTCCTCTACCACACTTCCATACTTTCCATCCTCTATCGCCCTATCGAACAGAAGCAGATTGTCATACATGTCACGGGCCGATTTTATAAAAGCATCGATATCCTCTCTCTGTATAGAGTCGAAATAACGATAGTCTATCGTACCTGCATAGTAACTCATCTTATCGAGCGTAACGGGCAGATGTATCCGTGCATACCTCAACACCAATCTCGAAAAGAAGCTCCCTCTCCGACCTCTTCTATCGAGGATATTTTCCAGAATGTATCCAGCCAATCGATAGAATCTCCTCTTCAGAATCAAAAACAGCTTTTCCGGTTTCGATGAGAAAGGGAAGTAGTCGAAAAAGAGCAGTGAAAATAGAAATATATAAAATACGAGTAGAGTATTGAGAAATATATCGAACGCGAAATTCATCTCGTTGGAGAGACCGAATGTGAGAATACCCATTAGAAAAAATATAGCCATTTCGGTAGAAAATAGATAAAATCCGAAAAATGAGTATATGAATAGAAATATCCCTACTTCCCACCAGTCGTAGAGGGTCGGTAAAATGACGATATATGAAAAAATGGCGAATATAAAAGAGAATGTATAGGCGATTATCAACATATAAGGTCTTGCCGGAGAGAATGTGGTCAATACACTCAGACCAGTAGCCATCGTCACCACCATGAAACCGCCGGGAGGATTCAGAGATATCCACATCGCGGTAGTGGTCCAAAAGACGGCAAAAGTTATCAGAGAGCCTTTGATATGTTCTATATCGAACCATAGGAATCCTCCTCCGGAATCGACTCCGGGGCCTCTTTTCATTTCATCTCTACCGCCATCCATGAGAGAAACTATCGTTCGCAGTGACCGATATATGGATATCATCTCTTCGACCATCGAAACCAGTGACGCTCTCTGGAGAGGTGACAGGGAGTTGAAAACATCTTTATTGTAGGAAATCTCCGGCAGAGGAGGTATATCCACCTTTACCTCTCTCTTCTTCAAAGATCGGGATATGGTATCGAAAAGGGAGAGGATACTCTCATCCAGTCTGTCGAAACCGTCGATATACTCTCCTATCCTCTCTATCTCGCACTTTTTTCTTCTGCGAAGCAGCAGTATCAGACTCCTCGTAATCGTTTCGTATTCAAAAACTATCCGACGCCTACCCTCCGAATCCAGTGAAAATCTATCTCCGGTATTTCCAACTCTATCCGGTATCACGGAGAGCTCTTTGGTCACCTTTCCCATCTCTTCGACGAGAGTCTCTTCCGGAATATCCGATTTTATCGTACGGCTATATATCTCTTTGTGGAGGTCTCCAGCCTTTTGGAGTCTATCGATACTGTCATCTTCCACACTGACCGGCCATAGGAAAATACCTATAGCCGTATATACCACTATAGCGAATATGGTCATGAGAGTTCTATCGACACCATAGAGAAATACACTGTCGGCATCTCCATTTCTGAAGACGACCATGACCGTGATGGCCCCGAGCATGAAGATGGTCATATCCCCTCTATATGCCCGGGCGAGATAGAGCAGTAGAGTGACTACTATCGAAACGGCGAATAGATATATCTCTCTATCCTGCGGAAACAGGGCTATCAGTACCATCCCCACGGCTGCTCCGAGTATAGTTCCCAGCACTCTGAGTATACCCTTGTACACGGAAGCACCTACCGGCCCCGCGGCGGCGATCAAAATCACGGTAACGACCGCGGTGGATGCCTGTGGCCATCCCATATAGAAAGGAAAGAGAAAAGATATCATGACTCCCAGAGAAGCCTTTACCGAATATTTGAACTTTTCGGACAGCGCGGGAAGCCGGAGAAATTCAATACTCCCTTCTCTTCCGACCACCTCTGCCCGGCTCATTTTCCGAGTCTCTCCTCGATATCGTCGCTTCTGAGAGATACGAGACTGGATACGAATATGGCCATATAGAACACTCCCGTTATAGCCTCCATATAGACAGCGAATTCGGCGATATGGCTGGATGGAGAGATATCACCGTAGCCAAGAGTCGTCAAAGTGACGAAACTATAGTATGCGACTCTCGAAAATATCGTTCTCCATCCATCTACCTCTATACCGTTGAACGAAGTGGGGTCGAATAGAAGTATGATCATATAGATGACAGTCCAGATGAGTCCCAGCAGGAGATAGAGGGAGAGTGAACCGATGATTTTGTTCGCATCCACTCCCCTACCTTCGAAGAGAATCTGTTTCACCGCCAATTTGAACGCTCCAAGAAAAGAGAGAAGCAGTATCAGTAGTATCGACAGCAGAGTCCATCTGTTGGGATAGTAGCTCCACAAAAGTGTCGAACCACCCATCATCATGGCGAGAGTGTATACGATTCTCTTCAGTGTCAAACCGAGATGAAGGCTCTTTATACTCACCACTATCATCACTACACTGACGATAGAGAAGATATCCTCTCCCACACCGCCGGGGAAATCGTCCGAAACGGCACTGCTGAAAAGCAGAGCCATGAGAGATAGTAGGAGATAAAGAAAATTGTTCTTTTCGTTTAAATGTTCCATAGACATTCTACGACGCTCCCTCTACCGCTTTGGCCTCCTCTATCCAGACTTCGAACAGTTTATAGCTCAGAGCCAGAATGACGGCACCGATAAACAGACCTATCATTCCCATCAGCATCATACCTCCGATAGCGCCTATCAGTATCACGAGCATGGGTATATCGACTCCTCTACCCATGAGCATCGGTTTGAGTACGCCATCCGAAGCCCCGACTATCAACATATAGACGGAGAATATAGTCGCGGGAAGGCCACTCGATACGGAGTACACATAGGCTATCATCGGACCGATGACAAGAAGGGCCGGCATCTGTATGATGGTGAGAAACATAATCACGAGAGCCCATACAGGCGCCAGAGGTATACCCATAGCCATCATACCCAGAAGGGCCATAAAGCTCTGAATGACCGCCACTCCCACCACTCCTGTGGCGACGCTTCTTACGGTGAGAGCGGATAGTCCCGCCCACTCCTCTCCTCTCTCGGGACCGACGAGCCTTTTCATTATCCTTCTATATATGAGTACGGATCCATCCTTGGAGATGAGAAATACCGCGGCCACGACTATGGAGGCGATCGTCAACAGTACCGTACTCAAGCCATCTTTGAGAAAACCCGCCAACTTGAGTATGGCGCTCTTGATCTGCTTTTTGAAAGGTTCGAGAGTCTTTGGCAAATCTTTATGCGCACTCTGCCATATAGCGTAACTCCTGTCACCTATGAGAGGCCACTCTTTGACTCTCTCCGAAGGTGCCGGTATCTTTATCTCGTTTTTGTCCACGGAGTGCATCAATGTCTGCGCCGAACCTATGAGCGTGTCGGAAAGTTTCCATGTAGGCACTATGAGAGCGAGGGTGAAAGCTGTCGCCACCGCTATGATGATTCTCTTTCTATGACCGAATCTCTTCTCCAGAGAGTCTATGAGAGGTGACAAAGCGACGGCGAGAATGATACCCCAAAGGATGATAGAAAGAAACGGTTTCACGATGAGATACGAAACATATATGATTATCGCCAACAATCCCAGTTTGGTAGCTATATCCACAGCTGTTTCGACTTTGGCTTTTCTCTCTTCGTCTATCGGCATATTTCTCCCCTTTCGTATATTTTTATATTAGACTGATTTATATATCGAATTACGATTGTATCCAATCGCAACTTGTGGGTCGATTATCGTGAAAATCCATCCTATAGTGACAGACCGTATAGCTCATGATATATCTTCATCGCGTATCTATCGGTCATGGATGCTATATAGTCGGCTACGACTCTATGCCTATTCCTTTTTGAGAGCAGTTCTCTTCTGGCTTCGGGTAAGAGGCTTTCATCTTCCGAAAAGGCTCTGTATAGAGCTCTGATACACTCTTTTCCGGCATACATCTTTCCGGCTATCCTCTCATGGAGATAGAGTTTTTCGAATAGCCTTTTTTTCAACATCTTCATCTCTCTGGATATCTCCGCCGAAAATCCGAGAGGCACCTTCTCCGAAGCCGGAACGACTGAACAGAGAGGAGAATCGCCGGCATACTTTTCGACACTGTTTCTCGAATTCTCTATAAAGTCTTCCACCAACAACTTGATAAGAGCGGCCGAAAATCTGTGTCTATAGATCGTATCTCCCATCTCCACACCCTCTCTCGCCACCATATATCGAACCCTCTCCACTATCGGTTCGTCTTCAATGGTTCCGAAATCTATCAGACCATACTTTATCCCATCGTCTATATCGTGACTCGTATAGGCTATCTCGTCCGCATGGTCCACCACTATCGCTTCGAAAGATGGATGGAAATCGAGTCTGAATATCTCGTCCACCCACTCAGGAAAAAAGCTTTTTCTATATGGATAGGAGTGTTTGAGCACTCCTTCGAGTGTGGCATATGTCAGATTGAGTCCATCGAAATCTCTATATCTCTTTTCCAGACTCGTCAAGACTCTGAATGATTGGAAATTGTGTTCGAAACCGTTTTTCGCACCATCTCTCCTGAGCCTCTCGTCCAGGATATCGCCTCCGACATGACCGAAAGGGGTATGCCCCAAATCGTGAGCAAGCGCAATGGCTTCGGTAAGAGTCTCTTCGAGTCCCAGCACCCTCGCCATGGTACGAGCTATCTGACTTACTTCAAGAGTGTGGGTCAATCTCGTCCTGAAGTAGTCTCCCTCGTGATTCAGAAAAACCTGTGTCTTGTACTCGAGTCTTCTGAAAGAACCGCAATGGACTATCCTGTCTCTATCTCTGGAAAAGGGATCTCTGAAGTCGTCCTCATATCCGAAAAATCTATCATGAGGTTTCATATACGCTCTCCCCGCCGATTGGAAAACCATATCCGGCTTTTAGGTATAATTCTATCCAAAAAAGGCAGGGTATGGAGGTAGAGCTTTTACACTACACCCCTTTGGAGGTATGTGCCCACGCCATTCGCACATGCTGGCAGAGTTTCGACAAAAGCGATGGTGGAGGAGAAAAGGATAGAGAGCTCATAGATAGAGTCGGAAACAAATACAGACACTCTTCCACTCTCGAACATCTCGTGTTCACATTCTATATCAAGGGAATCTCTCGAGCCCTGCTGCAGGAGCTCGCCAGACACAGAATGGCGAGTCTGAGTGTAAAAAGCACCAGATACACCCTCAAAGAGCTCAAAGATGGGGATGGATTCTCTCCGGACGATTTCGAAAGAGCCTCCAGATATATCGTACTGACCGGAAACGAAGATGTGGACAGGGCTTCGGTCGTCGCTCTCGACAATCTCGTATCTCTGCTGAAAAAAGGGATAGGAAACGATATAGCCAAATATGCGCTACCCGAGTCCTATAGGAGTGAGTTGACCTGGACCATAAATGCCAGAAGCCTTCAGAATTTTCTAAATCTGAGAAGTTCTAAAAGCGCTTTATGGGAGATAAGAGAGCTATCCTTCGCCATCTTCGACACTCTGCCGAAAGAGTATGGATATCTTTTCGAAGAGTTCGTTCACGAAGAGAACAGATAGAGATGACAAACCGAAATATAGTGGAGTTTTTTTGAAAAGAGTTATACATATATGTCTCATGATATTCTCCCTCTCCACACTCTCCATGGGTGCGCAGAACGAGGAGATATCCAAGGAGATAACCTATACCCTGGAAAGCAGATTCAATAGCAGATTTTCACCTCTGGTCAAAGAGATATACAGGTTGAACCGATACGCGCCTCTCTGGACCGGAGACAGAAACGCCGAAAAATTCTCTCTGTTGCTCAAAGTACTCGCCAGTCCGGTCTACAACTACAAAAACAAAAATTTCAACAGAAAAGAGATAAAAAGCCTCGCCTTTCGTATAGATAACGGAGGTTTCCCGTCCATGGAGGAGCCGAAAGCTCTCGCTCGCCTCGATGTGATGATGAGCGACGCTCTTATGAGGCTTCTCTACTTCATGCGTAGAGGAGATGTGGATTGGGAACTGGTACAGAAAAAACTCCTCGTCTTGAAAGAGAAGCAGGATATACACGCTGTATGGGAGATAAAACCCAAATCGATGCCGACGGCAAAAGAGATATATACGACTCTCTCCAAAAACGATCTCGCAAAATTTCTAGAAGCCCAGCTTCCTCTCAAAAAACGCTATATATCTCTTTTGGAGATGTTCTACAAATATAGAAACATGCCGAAATTTCACAAGATATCCACCGGACGGAAGCTGAAAGTGGGAAGTACCGACGGCAGACTTCCCGATATCAAAAAGATACTCAAATTTTTCGGTGACTATCCAAAAGGCGAGCCCGAAGACAACCAGTTCGACAGGACTCTATCCGAAGCCGTGAAGAGATTCAGAGCCAGATTCAAACTCCCCGACGGAAACTACATAGACAACAAAATGATCTTTTACCTCAACAAAGGCAGAGACTACTATCTGAAAAAGATCCTCGTGAATCTCGACAAGATGAAACTCTATCCTTACAGTTTCGAAAAGAGATATGTCGAGGTGAATGTGCCCGAGTTCAAAATGAGATTCTATGAAAATGGCGAAAAGAGATTCGATAGCGATGTCGTAGTGGGCAGAATAGACCGACCCACACCGATATTCGACGGTAAAATGACATATATGGTACTCAACCCCACATGGAACATACCGGACAACCTCGTCAGACGGGATCTGATTCCGATGCTCGAAAAAGAGCCGGACTATCTCGTAAAACACAATATACATGTCTATGACTCATACAGAAAGGGCGCGAAAGAGATAGAGCCCGATATGGCGAAACTGATCGAAGCCAAAGATCCGAATGTACCGATTCCCTATAGATTCGTCCAGTTTCCAAGTGAAAAAAACGCTCTTGGCAGGGTGAAGTTCATGTTCCCCAACAGATACTCGGTATATCTGCACGATACGGACAACAAAAAGCTCTTCGGCTACAGATACAGAGTATTCAGCTCAGGCTGTATGCGTATGGAAAAACCGTTCGAATTCATGAATATTCTACTTTCGTATGCGAAAGGGAACTACCCCAAATCGAAAATAGAAGAGATTTTGGAGAGTAACGAACCCTACACTATCAGACTGAAAGAGACCATACCCGTACATATAGTCTATTTCACTGCCAGGAAAGAGGGTGACATGGACTATTTCTTTTACGATATATATCTGCACGACCAGATTATCTGGGAATCTACCGAAGGTCATAGAAAAGAGACATTCAAAGTACCGTCGAACAGACTGGACCCTCTACACAAAAAGAGGAAAAAGAGAAGCTTTTTCTGAGAGACTACCTTTTCATACCCTCTCCTGAAGCTCTCATCCCCACTCTCTGTGAGTGGGTGATGGCCACTGCCATGGCATCCGTGATATCCAACGGTTTGATCTCTTTCCTGATACCCAACAACCTTTTCACCATGAAAGCCACCTGCTCTTTCGAAGCCTTTCCATTTCCTGTCAATGCCTTTTTTACCTGAAGAGGCGTATATTCGTAAAAATATCCTATCTCCTGAAGTATCTTCAGACTCAACGCTCCTCTGAATTGAGCCAGTTTCAATACACTTTTGGGATTGTAGGCATAGAATATATCTTCTATCGCCACCTCCTCTATATCGGTATTGTTTTTCAAAATCAGATCCAGACCCTCCACCACTTCGACAATCTGTTCCTGCAGGGTCTGCATCTTTATCCTGATCACACCCGCTTCGACGAGTCTGTTCTCTCTGCCGGACCTCTCCAAAATACAGTATCCCATATTTCTGCTTCCGGGATCTATACCCATTATCTTCATTCACACTCTTTTTCACACTGTGAAAATATTTTTCACAATGGAGATTTTTCCCCTATTTTAGCGATTTACGGTAAAATCATCCTAATTGTTCACATATCGATATGTGAATAACGAAAACCGTTTCCCAGAGGTATTGAGTATGGATATAGGACAGAAGGTACTGAGTGAGCTGAAAAAAGAGATAAGTCTGAACGAATATGAGAGATATATATCCAAACTCAGATACGATCTCGACAGGTCCAGAAACGATATTGCCATTTTCAGAGCTCCGAATATCTTTTCGGCAAAATGGATTCAGACCAGATATGCCGACAAAATAGCCCATCTTTTCGAACTCGAAAATGGTATCAAGCCTATCGTGGAGATAGAGGTCGGCGAGGGGATGAAGAGAGAAAAAGGGATATCCGCACAACCGGAAAAGGAGAAAAAGAGCTCCAAAAGCACTCATCTCAACCCCTCTTTCACTTTCGAGAGTTTCATAGTGGGGAGTTCGAATCAGTTCGCATACACCACAGCCAAAAGTGTAGCCCAGATGCCGGGAAAACAGTACAACCCTCTATTCATATATGGAGGTGTCGGACTCGGAAAGACACACCTTCTCCAGGCTGTGGGCAACTACAGACTCGCACATGGAGACAGAGTGATATACACTACACTCGAACAGTTCATGAACAAATTCATCTCCTCCGTACAGTCCAGAACGATGGATAGGTTCAGAGAGACTTTCAGACACTGCGATCTGCTACTGATCGACGATATACAGTTTCTCAGCCGAAAGGAGCAGACCCAGGAGGAGTTTTTTCACACATTCAACGAACTTCACGGTGCCGGAAAACAGATCGTGATGACCTCGGACAGACAACCGAAAAAGATAGCCGGACTCGTCGATAGGCTTCGAAGCCGTTTCGAATGGGGACTCCTCGCCGATATCCAGCCTCCCGAACTCGAAACGAAAATCGCCATTATCAGAAAAAAGTGTGAAATAGACGGTATTCGGCTCGACAACGATATCATCAACTTCATCGCCACGAATATGGGAGACAATATTAGAGAGATAGAGGGAACCATCATAAAACTGAACGCCATGAGCGCCATGCTCAACCAGGATATCACCCTCGAATTTGCGAAAAACGCCATCAAAGACCAGATCAGAGAGAAACAGGAAAATATCACCATCGACGATATCGTCAAGATCGTCTCCAGAGAGATGAATGTAAAGCCATCCGACATCAGATCGAAAAAGAGAACCAAAAATGTCGTAAGTGCCCGAAGAATCGTCATCTATCTCGCCAGAAACCTCACCCCGAACTCCATGCCCCAGATCGCGGTCTACTTTGGGATGAAAGACCACACCGCCGTAAGCCATGCCATGAAAAAGATAAACGAAATCATCGAAAGTGACGAAAACTTCAAGGTACTTCTCGAAGAGCTCTCCAACAAGGTAGGCAAAGAGACAACGGAAATTGAATAAAAAAAAGATATAATTTTGATGTGACGAAAGGTGAAAAAGCGAAGAGTTGGGCTATACTGCATCAAGTCCCAAAAAATGGGGTTTCAGGCACTTTTTCACACTTTCATGCATATATACTGTTACTTCTATAATATTTATATATAAAAGGGGAAATATGAAAATCAGAGCGGAAAAGCAGATATTGGAATCCATACTGACCACTCTCCAACCATTCCTCGAAAAAAAAGATGCCAGCCAGATTACATCACATATACACTTTCAGACGACCGCAGATGGAAAATGCACCATCAAAGCCAGCGATATGGAGATGGGTCTACAGATAGTCACCGAACATTTCGAGATAGTCGATGAAGGCTCTTTCACCGCGAACGGGAAGAAACTTCTGAACATAGTGAGAATACTCAGAGAAGGGACTATCGACCTCGAAACGGAAAACGACCATCTCACTATCAGTCAAAAAAGATCCAAATTCAAACTGCCCACCTTCGATCCTTCTACATATCCGCAATTTCCCGGTATCGAAGATAAACCGGCTATATCGTTGGATTCACTCAGTCTGATAAAAAATCTCAAAAAGATCACATCGGCGATAGACAGTAACAATCCCAAGTATGAGCTCAATGGAGCACTCATCAATATCAGAAGCGATAAAACTGACCTCGTGGGTACCGATACCAGACGATTGGCGATAGCGACCATAGAGAACAGTTCGGAAGACGAGCTCGATATAATCGTACCGAAAAAGGCGATCATAGAGATTCAGAAACTCTTTCTCGACAGAATATCGATACACTACGACAGTACCAATCTGGTGATAACCAACGAAAACCACTTCTTTTTCACTAGATTGATAAACGGGAGATTTCCCGATTATGAGAGGATAATCCCCAGAAGCAGCAGATACACTATCGAACTACCAAAAAAAGAGATGCTCGACTCACTGAAGATGATTACGACCATATCTCAGGAGATAAAAATCACTTTCCTCGAAAAATCGATAATCTTCGACTCTCTCTCCTCCGATGTGGAAGCGAAAACTGAACTATCCATAGAGACTGGGATGGAGCAACCATTCGAACTCTCTCTAAACAGCAGGTATCTACTCGATTTTCTCTCTCAGGTCGATTCGGAGAACTTTTCGATATCTTTGAACGAATCCAATCTGCCATTCCTCGTAAGAGATGGCAATTTCATTACGATCATCATGCCGATCGTATCCTGACAAACCAAATAAAGGCTATCCCCGTATGAAAGAGAAAGATACGAAATATATCTTCATAACAGGCGGTGTCCTGAGCTCCCTGGGAAAAGGAATCACTGCCGCCAGTATAGGAACTCTGCTCAAATCATCAGGATTGAGAGTGGGTGTACTGAAACTCGATCCATATATCAATGTCGATCCCGGTACCATGTCTCCTCTCGAACATGGTGAAGTTTTCGTCACCAAAGATGGTGCGGAGACCGATCTGGATCTCGGACATTACGAAAGATTTCTGGATACATCTCTCACCAAAGCCAACAACTTCACTACGGGGCAGATCTACAAGTCTGTCATAGAGAAGGAGAGAAAGGGAGAGTATCTCGGAAAGACGATACAGGTAGTACCACATATCGTCAACGAGATAAAAGATAGAATCGGACTCGCAGGAGAGGGAAAGGATATTCTGATAGTGGAGCTCGGAGGGACGACCGGAGATATAGAGGGTCTCCCGTTTCTCGAGACATTCAGACAGATGAAACACGATTTGGGCAGAAAGAATGTGATGAATATCCATGTAACACTGCTCCCCTATATAAAAGCGGCCGGAGAGTTGAAAACCAAACCGACCCAACACTCAGTACAGGAGCTCAGAAGGATAGGTATAGCTCCGCATATGTTGATCCTCAGAGCGGAACAGCCAGTACCTGTGGATCTGAAGAGAAAGATCGCCAACAGTTGCGATGTGGATGAAGAGAGCGTCATAGAGGCCATAGACGCTCCCACTATATATAAAGTACCGATCAATTTCCTCTCACAGGATATTCTCGGCCCCATTTCCGAACAGCTTCAACTCGGAGAGTTGCATCCCAAAATGGATGAGTGGAATACACTGGTAAACAAGATACTCAGACCTGCGGACGATATCACGATAGCTTTCGTAGGCAAGTATCTCGATCTCAAAGAGTCCTACAAGTCTCTGACGGAAGCTCTCGTACATGCAGGAGCCAATCTGGATAGAGGCGTCAAGATCAAATGGGTAGATAGCGAGAAGGTAGAGGAAGATGGAGCCGAGAAATTTTTCGTAGGTGTAGACGGTATTCTCGTAGCCGGAGGTTTCGGACAGAGAGGTATCGAAGGAAAGATAGAAGCCATCCGCTATGCGAGAGAGAATAAAATACCTTTTCTCGGTATATGTCTGGGAATGCAACTCTCCATAATAGAGTTCGCGAGAAATGTACTCGGTATAGATGATGCGGATTCGATGGAGTTTGACGAAAGTACGAAACATCCGGTCGTATATCTGATAGACGAATTCATAGATGCCAGCGGGGCCAAACAGGTCAGAACCACCACTTCCCCTCTGGGAGGTACGATGAGACTCGGTGAATACAGATGTGATGTCAAAAGCGGAAGCAATCTGGAAAAAGCCTATGGAAGCAGTCTCATATATGAGAGACACAGACACAGGTACGAAGCGAATCCAGCCTATAGAGAGAGGTTGGAAGAGGCCGGAATGGTAGTGACGGGAGAGTCCGACGGTCTCATAGAGGTGGTGGAGGTGGAAAACCATCCGTGGTTTCTCGCAGTACAGTTTCACCCAGAATTCACATCGAGACTGCAAAATCCCAATCCCGCGATACTCTCATTCGTCAAAGCCTCTATCCAATACCACGAATAGACCGTACGATGGGAAGAGCCTATCCCAGGCTGACACACAGCCTGGTGGAAAGTATTCTGCAAAAACGATTCGATGGAAGATTTCACTCCCTCTCCGATCTACCCGATCCATATAGTTTCAAAGATATGAGAAGAGCCGTCGACAGGATAGTCACGGCTATACGAAAAAGAGAGAAGATCGTAGTCGTTGGAGATTACGATGTCGATGGTATCACCGCCACTTCAGTAATGAGGCTCTTTTTCAGAGCTATGGATTACGATATCGACTGGATCGTTCCCAATCGGTTCAGAGATGGATATGGATTGAGCCCTACCCTATTTTCCAGAATATCCCATGCCGATCTCGTCGTGACTGTCGACAATGGAATTTCGGCTGTAGATGCGGCAAAAATGTGTGCCGATGCCGATATCGATCTGATTATAACCGATCACCATATCGTACCTCCCAAAATCCCGGATGCGTACGCGATAATAGATCAAAAACAGAGAGATTGCGATTTTCCCTACGAAGAGGTTTGCGGTGCACAGATAGCGTGGTATCTATGTGCCGCGCTAAATAGAGAACTCGGTAAGCGTATCGATATGAAATCGATGCTCGATATTGTCTCCCTCGCCGTCATAGCCGATATAATGCCTTTGAAGCATATAAATCGGGCTATGGTTACGACGGGATTGAAGCTACTCGAAAAAAGTCAGAGAGCTTTTGTGAGGGCATACAGGGAGTTTAGCGGAAAAGATCGATTTACAGCCGAAGATATAGCTTTCGGTCTGGCACCCCTGCTCAATAGTGCGGGGAGAATGGAAGATGCTTCGATAGCGTGTGATTTCATCTGTTCGGGAAATATATATGAAGCCAGAAGCATACTCTCCCAACTGGTTCGTATGAACGAAGAGAGAAAAAAGATAGAGAGAGATATCGTATCCCAGGCGCTCGAACGGGTCGATATGGAGAAAAGAGTGCATATCGTCACCGGTGAGGGGTGGAATGAAGGAGTCCTTGGAATAGTCGCCGCGAGAGTGGCCAGACATTGCGAAGCTCCCACTGTCGTATTGACCAGAAAGGGTGATATATACAAAGGGAGTGGCAGAAGTTTCGGAAATTGCGATCTTTTCGGTTTGATAGACGGCAGTAGGGATATTCTCGAAAAATTCGGCGGACACAGTGCGGCGGTCGGTTTGAGCCTCCGTGCGGATAAGATGGAGATGTTCAAAGAGTCCGTCGAAAACGATGCGGTGAGGATGTGTGACAGTGACGGATATGAAGACCCAGCCATTTTGGGGATACTCGATTTCGAATATATAGATTTTTCTCTATGCGAATTGATAGATAGATACGAACCTTTCGGACATGAAAATCCAAGACCCCTATTTATATGTGAAAATGTGGAGATAGTATCCGTAACTCAGATGGGGGATAGCGGAGATCATCTTCGTCTGGTGGTGAGACAGGGTAGATACCATCTGACAGCGCTCAGATTCAGAGTGGAAGATAGAGAGAGGGATATATACAGAGCGGGTGAAAAAGTCGATATACTATTCAAGATATCCATCAACGAGTTCAGAGGAGAAAAGAGCGTCAGATTGCTTCTGGAAAAGGTGATTCCCCTCCCCTACGGGAGAGGATGATGGGTCTATACCATCTCGACTCCGCTCATACCCGCTACACTCATCTCGTTCCATATCTACCTGCATGGATAAGTTCAAATGGTATTACAATTTCATTGACGATAGAGAAATGTAGCGTCGATCCTATTCCCGTCAGCTGAAGCCGACCCTACGATAAGGCTTTGTGTCCCTTTTTACGGGACTGAAGTCCCCACTCCTCGATTCTTCGCACTTCATATCGTAATAGCGAAATCAAATGACATTGCATACAAGATTCCACCGTCGGCTGAAGTCGCCGCCCCGGATAGTGTTATCGTCATTTCGGGGCCGCGACTTCAGTCGCGGATTCAACATCGAAGTTCATACAAGCTGACTATCGACTTGGAAAGTAGAAGTCCATCTTTCGAGGAGCAGGGACTTCAGTCCCGTCTTATCACCATCTGTGCGGGGCTGAAGCCTCCGACTCCTTTTGGTTTCGGACTCCATCCTGTAATGGCCAATTTTAGACCCTGCCTTATGCAAGATTCCACCGGCGACTGAAGTCGCCGCCCCTGTGAGAGTTCAAATTTGCATTGCAATAGCTACACCCACTCACAATAGAGCAGCTTGAATCCCTGAAATATCACCACTATGGATTTGTCTATGCTGAATTTGGAGCTTTGCCTGTATCTTTCTATCTGTTCTTTGGCCTGTTCTATCGCCTGCTGCAAAAGCTCGTCGTTTACCTTCTGCTTCTGTTTGAAAAATTTGAACTCTATCAGGATATTGGGTATATCGTCTTTTATATTGGGAGCTTTTAGAAGCAGTATGTCGCTATAGCCTTTGTTTAGCTCTATCTCGCTGATAGAGGCATATAGCCTGTTTAGTGAAAAGTATGTCATATAGAACATCTTTATATCGCTCTCCTGAGAGACGAGGTCTCTGATGGAGCTTGTCTCATCCAGAATCTTCGCAAGATACTCTATGACACTCAAGTCGTTTTTGAAAGCCAGATACTTCATACCCTGATGAAACTCCCTCAAATCGAGCTCCAGTGTATTGGTATCTACCAGCATACTGTTTAGAAACTCCGCCATTATCACCCTGATGGTCTGGTTGGGTATAATCAATCTTATATCTCCAAACTCCACTTTGTCGATTGTAACGAGCCCGAGATAGTAGAGCAGAGATATGAAGTTCTCCTGCTTCGGCAACTCATAGGAGGAGAAGCTGTCTTTGATAGTGTCTACCAGGATATAGTTTTGGGCGAAGAGACTCTTCAGGACATCGAAGTTGCCGTTTAGCCTATTGTTGGTATGGACCAGATACTTCAGTTTGGAGTAGTCCGTGCGGACATTGATATCTATGAGATTCTCCGGTTCATCTTTTGTGGTTATTAGCTTATCTATGTAGTAGAGTGCCATATCGGTATTGTAGATAGTGTGTTCGACACTCTTGTTGAATTTATAGTTGTCGTACCACTTCTTGATATTCTCTCTTTTAGGCTCATAGAAGCTTTGAAGACCATAGTACTCTATCATCTCTTCGAACTCATCCTCGGTGACACCGAGCATATCGTTGAAGTGGTATTCGTTGGTTATATTCTTGCCTATATTGCTTCCGCTTGTCACATCGAAGAGTGCCAGGGGGGATACTCCGGTAAAGAACATCTTCTTTAGAAGCGAATCGTTCTCGTTGGTAAGAGCCTTGAGGAGTTTGAAGAACTCTTTATAGACAGCCTCTGTGGAGCTTACCAGTTTGTCGTACTCTCTCTTGTCGTTTACGAGCAGATCGTTCATGAAGTTGTCGTACTCGTCTATGAGGATATATATTCTGGTATCGGGGTGGCTCTCTTTTAGAGTTTCAAAAACCTTTTTCAGGTTTATATGCGCAGGCTCATATAGATCGATATCTATATCGAAGCGGTATCTATTTACGAATCTTCTTATAGAGAAGTTGCAATCTATCGAAAAGTTTTTATCCACATCCCCTTTGGTAGATACGGCACTGAAGTCGAACTTCATGACACAAAAGCTGTTTTTTAGCTTTGTGGGCTTGTCGTAGATATAGCACTCTTTGAA
>Ga0256913_10000324_pt1 | contig 24298 bp, 27 predicted proteins | sample Axial_MatmetaG_FD_185970 | JGI IMG/M metagenome (GOLD analysis project Ga0256913, IMG submission 185970) | Deep-sea worm associated microbial mat communities from Axial Seamount, Juan de Fuca Ridge, Pacific Ocean - Axial_Mat | ecosystem: Environmental > Aquatic > Marine > Oceanic > Microbial... | reverse complement strand
CCCACAATAGTTTTCATTCTTGTTTTGGTCTCTGGTGCATAAACAAATGCTGTATCTATATAAAAGTTCTTTGTAAATTCATAACCAGCACCTATAGTATAATGATTTTCTGCTGTTGCTGGAAATCCCGAAACATTAAATAGGTTCAAAGCATTACCACCTGCTTGTGCATAACTCCCTGCTTTAATTACAGATGAACCACTCTGTTTTTCAGAAATTGGATGGGTAGCATGATTGTATCCTGCTCTAAATCTCCACTGTTGCCCTTTAAACTGATAACCCAAAGCATATACGGTTTGGTCTTCCCATCCGAAATCTTTATACCCTTTTGCATCTGACCATTTAATCTGTTTAGCATCAAATGCTAAAGTGTGTTGACCAAATTCATAACCAATACCCATTCCGATTTCAGCAGGTTGCTCTAAATGGTCACCCATTGCTTGAGGGAAGATACCAAAATCAACGAATGGTTGAGTAGCACTTGAGAGCTGATTTTTATACTCCATATCAATTTCAGATTTATATACAGCACCAAGAGTTACCCCATTAGTTACATCATAATATGCCCCAAAATTAACTCCATATCCTAAATCCTGTGCAACACCATCACCTACTGTTTTACCATCAAATCCCTGATAACTTATATCTAATGAACCATACTGCAACACTGGTGTTACTGCTAAACCTATATTGTCTCTACGATATGCCAAAGATGCACCAAACTCCATAAGTTGAAGATTGGTAATCATGTGCATATTACCTGAATCTGTTGGACTCTGTTGTGCATTACGATAATCAACACCCATACCAGCAGTTCCCCACATACCAATACCTAAAAACCAATTCTCATTTAATTTTTGAGAAATTGATACACTTGGAATTAAATTTATATCAGCATCACTATCATGCTCATCTGCTCTACCCATTTTAAGTTTCATATCTGGCATAAATATAGTACCACCAAATGATATAGAAGTCCCTTTTGTACAACTAATCAAAGCAGGATTTTGCAAAGTCGATTCAGCACAATGGCTAACCCCAATTCCAGCCCCACCCATTCCTCTTGACTTTGCTCCTATACCAATAAGGTTATCTCCATTAGTTGCAAATAATATACCTGTTGTTACCATAGATAGTAGTATTGTTTTTTTCATTTCTTATTCCTTTAAAATATAATTATATAACTATAACTTATTTTATATAATTATTAGATTAAATAATTTTTAGATTAAAAATTAAATGATAATATTTTAAGAAAAATAATTATATAATTAAATCTATTGGGTTGAATATCATTTTTTGTGTTTGTTTTAATAATTTTAATATATAATCATACAAAAAATAAGGAAAAAAATGAAAAAAATAATAATATCATCCATTATAGTGGCTCTACCACTTATAGCTATGTCAAAAAAAGTAGAGGTTTATCAAAATGCGATAAAATCATGTCCAGCATATAATAATATGAAACATACTACGAATACAAATGGCATCAAATTAAAAATAGGTAATAAATATAAGATACTTGACCATAAAAAAGGACAAATACTAACTCTAATCAAAGGTGAAAGAATTGCTCAAAGATGGGTAGATGAAGCTTGTTTTTCTACCACTAAATCAACTTCCAAATCACCTATTAAAACTACTTTAAAAAGAAGCAAACAAAATCTATTGGCTATATCATGGCAAAATGCTTTTTGTCAAACACATCAATATAAAAAAGAGTGTAAATCTATGAAAAGAGGGGATTTTGCATCATCTCATTTTGTACTTCATGGACTTTGGCCTCAACCTCGCAATAATCAATATTGTAATATCGATAAAAAACAGATTGGTATGGACAAAAACAAACAGTGGAATAGATTAAATAGATTAGATTTAACTCCAAAAGTACGAGAGGATTTAAAAAAATATATGACAGGATATAGCTCAAATCTACATCTACATGAATGGGTTAAACATGGTAGCTGTTATGGGATGGATGCTAATAAATATTATAAGGATGCTATTAATCTATTAACCCAAGTTAATAACTCCAAAGTTCGAACATATTTTGTTAAACATATAGGTCAAACTATAAAACTAAAAGATATACGAAAAATATTTGATAGTGAGTTTGGTAATGGTGCAGGAGAGCATGTTACTATGAACTGTAATAGAGGATTAATAACAGAATTGTGGTTACATATCGGTAGTCAAAGTGATAAACTAGAAGAGTTATTGTCTAAAGGAGAAACACCTAAAAGTAGATGTTTCAAAGGAAGAGTTGATGAGGTTGGATTTTAAATTATAATATAAAAGATAAGTTTATAATAGTTCTATTTTCCCATTTATCATAGCTACCATATCCTCTATACGAATACCAAACTCATTAGGTATATAAATCCCTGGTTCTATGGTAAAGACCATCATATCTTCTATAATAGTATCTGATTTAGTTGAGATATAAGGCATCTCGTGAATATCAAGCCCCACTCCATGACCTGTTGAGTGGATATAATATTTTCCAAAACCTGCTTTTTCTATAATATCTCTAGTTAAAGCATCAACCTCTTTGGCCTTCATCCCACTTCTAGCTTTTGATATTGCATTATCATGAGCTTTTAAAACTATATCATAAGCTTTTTGTATTTTTTTACTCTTAAATTTCTGCTTATTAGAAAACCCAAAACCTTCTATAGTAGATACGGTTCTAGTTCTATCTGAACAATATCGTTTATATTTTAATCCTGCATCAACTAATAGCAAATCATTTTTTGTTAATGTTTTCTTGGTAGGTAGAGCATGAGGTTTAGATGCATTAGCATTAACTGCAACAATAGGCTCAAAAGAGAGTTCTCGTTTACCATATTTAGATAGTGCTGTTTTTGCCATATAGGTAAGTTCATACTCATCTTTGCCAAATCCATATCTATTAATCATTTTTGCAAATTCATCAAACGATTTAGCTCCTAATCTGACGGCTTTTCTTAGTAATTCTATCTCTTGATGGGATTTGATTATCCGTTTTTTATGTGAGAAATCAGGTTTAGCTTTTAGCTTAATATCCAATCCATTAGTGATTTGTTCAAAAGCAAATATACTCCACTCTTTAGGGTCATAATTTAGCTTTTTAATTTTTGATTTTTTGATAATTTTATTAGCTTTTTTATATAAATCTCGTTCTATAATAACTGTTGCATCTTTTATAGTTTCAGTCGCTTCTTGTTGGTATCTGCTATCTGTTAGGAAAAACTTCTCATCTCCTAAAGATAGGAATAGTGCATTATCACAGCTATAACCACACTCATAATATAGTGCATTTTCATCTTTTAGTATATAATTCATAATGTAAATTGGGGTCTAATATTGAAACATTCGATAGCTGACCCCAATACCTAATTAGCTATTTTGTAAAGATTGTTGTGCTTGTTGAGCCTGTTGTGCTTCTCTCATAGCTTTAACTTCACTCATAATTTGAGTAATAGCAATCATAGCCATATGATAACTAAATGGACCAAAACCAGTAATTTGACCTGCACAAACAGGTGCTGTTAATGATTTTTGTCTAAACTCTTCTCTTGCATATACATTTGATAAATGTACTTCAACAGTAGGTATTTGAACTGCTGAGATAGCATCTCTAATAGCTATAGAGGTGTGTGTATATGCTGCTGGATTAATGATAATTCCATTAGCTTCCCCCAAACACTCTTGGATTTTATCAACAATTTCACCCTCTAAATTACTTTGAAAGAACTCTATCTCTACACCATTTTGCTCTGCAAATGCACTCATTTGATTATGAATATCTTCTAATTTCATTGGTCCATAGATATTTTGTTCTCTATGACCTAACATATTTAAATTTGGACCTTGGATTACTACTACTTTCATTGTTTCTGAACCTTAAAATAAATTTTAGTCATATTTTATCCAAATTTACTTTTAACATAAATTTTCAATGGGAGATTTTAGCTCTCCATCTATACTACCTGTAGAGATATATTTCAATATTCTATCTAAAATAAAGATACTACTATCTAAATGTTCATTATTTAATGGTAGCAAATCATTATTTAATGAACGATGTAACTGTATATTCTTTTCTTTGCTTAAAAACCAAAGATTACATATCTCCTCTGATTTCATAGATTTAGAATACCATCTTTTTACCTGATTTAACTGCTGAGAATTAAATGCCCCATCCTCTTTATCAATATTTTTCATAATCCAAGAGTCTTGTAATCCAAGCAGAGGAGTTTTATGTAGGTGGTCTAATGCTCTACTAATTAGATAAAGTATAGATTTACCATATCTACCGACACTATCTATCATCTCTATATCTCTATCTAACATATAGATATAAATATCACTCATTTTCAAAACCTTTTTATCTATAGCAGATTTAATATATATATTACAATCTTGAATAGATACAGTAGGTGATAATAGATGTATAGAGTTCAAGCTCATTCCTCTTTTGCCTAAATTATTTAAAAAATGAGTACAAACCAATTGTGAACCTGCTGAATGTGCTATAACATCTATCTGTATATCAAACTTCTCCTCTTTATGTAATCTATCCAAACTATCTATCAAGATATACAATGCACCACTAACAGGTATTCTGCTATTCTCTTTAAAACCAAAAATTCTTTTTTTGTTGGCATTATGTGATTTCTCTTTTATCTCTGACCATATCGCTCTAGTAGATATTTTTCTAGCATAATTTTCTATCGCCCTATTTAGTGCATCTACCTCATCAGGAGTTTTTATCTCTATATCTTTGAATTTATTATCTATAGACTCTTTGATAGCTTTGATATGACTCTCTTGCCATGTCAGAAATATAGGATAAATATCATTTTCTAAAAAATATGGTATCATCACTCTTATCTTAGATATATACTCTTTTTCATCTTTGAACCCACCCAAAGCATATATTGTAACTTTTCTATTAGATGGTTTCTTGTTTAACCATCTTTTGATATTTTCATAAGATATAGTTCGTGTTGATTTTTCAACAGAGGAAGTTCCTATAATAGTATGTTTTGCTCGTCCATAATTATTTAAAACTAGAGTATGTTGATAAGCTAACTCCTCACCAACTGGTTTTAAATCTTGGTTTTGATAATTATATTTTAATGCTTGTTTTATTACTGAAGTACCCTCTACAGCTTCATTACATTTAACTGATAAAGATAAATTTGAGTATGTATTTGGAGATACATCAATATTAACAGGCACACCAATCATAGCAACCCAAGCATCCATACCATGTTCAAGCCAATCTTTATAACTTAAAATTGCGAAACCACTATTTCCCCAAACAGTTCCCCATGAGTTTTGTATAATAAATCCATATCGTGTATAACCTACTATTACAAAAGCATGACTACCTATAGGAAAAGTATCATCATAAGGTATATAAGGTATATCTACTGTTATATCTTTTATCTCTCTTTTTTCTATATCTTTTAATCTCCACCAACCATCATGAATATTAGCAGAGACATATATAGCCCCCACTTCACATATAGCCGATTGCATATCAACTATAGACTCTTTGTTTACTCTATAATATGCACCAAGAGGCTGTTCAATTGCATCTTTTTGCCAACCATCATATGGTTCATCTTGGGTGAATTCCCATAAATTTTCACTACATACACCATGTTTATGCCATCCTTTCATAGCTCCACGACAAGATGACCCCTCATAATCTTCACCTTCCCACTCATCATAAATTCTAGCTAAATTAAAAAGCATCTTTTGACTAACTTTTTTAATCTCAAAGCCTAAAGGATTTTCCAAGAAATCTCTATAATTTTCACTTATTACTTTTTTCCATTGTAAATAATTAATTACTGTAGCCAAAGCATAACCAGTACATGCACCATCAGCTCCTTGGTCTAAAATCATATTAGTAGCTTTGTAACATTTGATAATTAATTCTATATCTATAAAGTCTGGATATGATTTGGGTAAATATTTCAATACAGGCATATAGACTCTATCTCGTAAATCAAGTCTATCTTTTCTAACATCTAACACTTTGTTGTTATATCTATTTGTTCCCATAATATACCCCTTATTAATATAATTTAATCTATGGTATAGTATAAAAACTTAAATAGTAATAAGTAAAATTAGTTTTTTATAAAAAAATCAAAATTTAATATAACTTTAATAAAAATAGATATATAATCAAACCATTTGAAATATCATCTATTTGTTTTCGTTAAATTTTAATTTCCCATCTATAAAAACTTGTTTAATATTAAACTCTTTATCAAATATAACAATATCAGCAGGATAATCTTCTCTTAATATGCCTAACTTAACACCAAGCTTTTTAGCAGGTATCTCTGTAACCATTTTAATAAGTTGAGGTAGTTCAATATCACTATATTTATAAACATTTCTCAATGCCTTATTGAACCTCAAAACACTACCTGCTAATGTACCATTAACAAGTCTTGCTTCCCCATTTTTTACTATAACTTTTTGCCCACCTAAACTATATTCACCACATTTCATACATCCTGCTCTCATAGCATCAGTTATTAATAATAGTTGTTCTTGTTTTAATTTATATATCAAATTATAAAAAGATGGATGAATATGAATGTTATCAGCAATAATCTCACAACTTATACTACTATCTCCTAAAACAGCCCCTACAATACCAGGTTCTCTATGATGTAGTGGGTTCATAGCATTAAATAGATGTGTAGCATGAGAAATGCCCCAATCAAAACTCTCTATGCTCTGATTATATGAAGCATTACTATGACCTATACTTAAGATAATATGGGGATACTCTTTTTGTAAAAATTTGATAAACTCCTTGCCTCCCTCAACTTCTGGAGCTAAAGTAATAAGCTTAATTATATCTATATACTCTTTTATCATTTCAAAATTTGGTTTTTGAATATATTTAGGATTTTGAGCCCCATATTTAGTTGGATTGATAAAAGGACCCTCCAGATGAACTCCTAATATCTTTGCACCATCTACGCTATCTATATTTCTCTGAATATTAGATAGTGCTTTATTAATATCATCAGAAGAGACAGTCATAGTAGTAGCTAAAAATGAAGTAGTTCCAGTTTGCAATAGACTATGGGATATAATCTCTAACGCTTCAGGAGTACCATCCATTACATCAGCCCCACTAGAACCATGTATATGTATATCTATAAATCCAGCACTCAAATATGCACCTTTTGCATCAATAATATCTTCACAAATAGGCAAATCTTGAGTTATCCTTATAATTTTTTGATTAAAAAAGAGATTATATCCTTCTATTATTTTACCATCTGTAATAATCTTTGCATTTATTATAACCTTCATCTATTTATCTCTTATCAAAATGCTGATAATCTTTGGTATATCTCCAATCTCCACCCCATCTAAAACCATATCGTTTAAAAATTTTTGTCACCTCATCATGAGGTAGCAGTAGAGCTTTATCAGCAGAAGTTTTATATCTATGATGTATTCGTTTTCTATATTTTTCTGAAGCTTTATGTGATATATGACCCTTTTTAGAGATATATGGGTTCTCAATAGGATTTATATCTATAGCTTTACCAAAAGCATGATTTGACCATTTCTTAGAACCTGTAGCCCTTCTACAATTAAAGGCAGAAGTGTTATCAACATCTATAGATTTCCAATCATTTCCATGAAAATAACTTACTAATTTCATCTGTTTGATAGGGTATCCTATATTATATAGCTCTTCCATTATATAAACAACATCATCTGCTACATCTTTATGGACTATCATCTCTCCTAGCCTATCTCTTCCATTAAAGTCATGATATACAAGTTGTAAATAACGAAGGTTATATAAAGGTACAGGACAACCTTTTCGCCATGAATTACCTCTAATCATTTTATTTTTAATCTCTGGGGTAATAGAACTAATATTAGCATTAAATGCTGAAAAAAGTGTTGTGGTAAATATGGTAGTGGTTATTATTAATATTTTAATCATAAAAGATAATATCAAAATTTGGATTAGATTAAATTTAAAGTAGGTGGTGGGTCCTCGGGGACTCGAACCCCGGACCACTCGGTTATGAGCCGAGTGCTCTAACCAGCTGAGCTAAAGACCCACCTGCTGAAAATATCTAAAGGATTAATACTCTTTTAGTGGATGAGGTTTATTTCTCATCATTGTTATTTTCGAGTCAGTATTATACATAAAATAAAAACGAAAAGCAAGTAAATTCTCCAAAATACCAAAAAGAATTGAAAAAATGATAAAAGAAGTCCCTCCATGACTAAACATTGGCAGTGGAAGACCTACTACAGGAGCTAATCCCATGGTCATAGATATATTAACACCCATATATATAAAAAACAAAAATGCAATTCCTGATGCAACAACCTTAACAAAATAATCTTTGGTATTAGAGATTGATATATGTAAAAGATGTAATATTAATAAAGCATATAAAACAATGATAGATACCATACCTTTAAATCCAAGTCGTTCCCCTAAATAAGCAAAAATAAAATCTGTAGATGAAACTGGCAAAAATTTAAGTTGTGTTTGTGTCGCATTCTCTTTATCTTGTCCGTTCATACCTCCTGAACCAATAGCTATAATTGATTGATGGACATGATAACTCGGTTCTCCTAAAAAGTTTGCAATTCTCTGTTTTTGATAAGGTTTTAAACCATAATTGTAAAGTACAGGTGCAGATAGTCCTATAATAATTAATAAAGATAGCCATATACGCATACGAACACCTACAATAAAAAGTACACCAAATCCAGTTAAAAGAAGTACCAAACCTGTTCCAAGGTCTGGCTCTTTAGCTATTAATACAAAAGGAATTAAAATATAAGCAGAAAGCTTTGCAAATATTTTCAAATCATATCCCATTTTGGGTGGTGGATTACGAACTATAAGATAACCCAACATCAACAAAACTGTAATCTTAATAAATTCAGATGGTTGTAGAGTCATATGTGTAAATGGTATCTCTATCCATCGCCTAGCACCTAATATCTTTTTACCAAATAGCTCTACACTAAATAGTAAAAATAGATTAATCCAATACGATATAGGGATAAGCCATTGATATTTACGCCAAGGTATAAGAAAGGCTATAAAAAATACACCTGCTGATAGCCCATAATACATCATCTGTTTATCAAAAAGTATTGGTTTTATCTCATATACTAAATATGATGAAACTACAAATATAGGGATAAGTTGTAATATTAATATAAAATTAAATTGTTGAAGTATTCTTCTGTCAAACTGAAACCAATGCATTTAATATCCGATTTTTTTAAATATTATATCCAAGAAGTTATTAATCTTAAGTATTGATGAGAACGACTTTCGTACTATATAGGGGGAGGAGTACAAGTTGTTAGGTTATCTGTTAATTTAAAAGGAGGAATGGGGAATAATTCCTCATCACATACTTAAGATATAATATAATTATAGCTAAATCAGATAAAATTACTCTTAATTGAAATTAAAATATCTATTTTTTTATTATATTTAAAAATGACGCTTATTTCTTGGGCTTTTGTGATGATCTTTTTTATCTAAATTCATCATCTTTTGAGCCAACTCTTTGGCTTTTTTTAACTTTTCACTCTTTTTAGCATCTATTTTTTTTATTTTTTTACTACTTAATTGAACAATAGGAGTGTATGTAAACTCATTTGTTGATATTATAGGCAATGAGATACCCAATAAATTTTCTAACTCCTTGAACTGTTCAACCTCTTTTGCACAAATCAATGATATAGCCTCACCATTCTCTTTTGCTCTTCCTGTTCTTCCTATACGATGAATATAATCTTCATTTTTAATAGGAAGTTCAAAATTTATAACCAAAGGCAGATTTTTTATATCAATACCTCTTGCAACTACATCTGTAGCTATGAGTACATGAATATCTCCATCTTTGAACTTCTGTAATGCTTGATTTCTCATTCCTTGGGTTTTATCCCCATGAATAGCTACTGACTTTATACTATCTAGTTCTAATTTTTCGACTAATATATTAGCTTGTCGTTTAGTATTGACAAAAACCAATACCCCTTTGGCATCTTTTTGTTTCAATAGAGAAATTAATAATGGAATTTTTTGCTCTTCATTAATATAATGAACTAACTGTTTAATCTCTTTGGCTGATATACTACCCTTTATCTCTATAATCTTAGGATTGTTTAGTAGTGTTTTAGCCAATTTCATAACAGCAGTAGGAAAAGTAGCAGAGAACATAGCAGATTGTCTTTTTTTAGGAAGTTTAGAGCTTATAAACCTAATATCATTTATAAAGCCCATCTCTAAAAGCTTATCAGCCTCATCTATTACAACCATCTGAACAATAGACAAATCAACCGTCTTATTTTTCAAGTGGTCAATCAGTCTCCCTGTAGTAGATACAACAATATTAGCCCCTGCTCTAATCTGTTTAATTTGACTTCCTAATCTCAAACCACCATAAAGTGCAACTGACTTATGAGTGAACTCTGTAGAATAACTCTCTATACTATTATGAATTTGTACAACTAATTCTCTAGTTGGAGCTAAAATTAGAGCATCTATTTTATATCTATCATCCCCTACCCTAATATCTGTTCGCTCTGATAAATTTTCAAGCATAGGCAAAACAAATGAAGCTGTTTTACCTGTTCCTGTTTGAGAGGTGGCTAATATATCTCTACCTTTTCTCAATATAGGTATAGCTTGTTGTTGTATTAGCGTAGGCTCTGTATATCCTAATTTTTTTATAGTATCTTGTAGCTTTGTTGATAATGATAGTGTAGTAAATGACATAAATTATCTCCTTGATTATTTTAATCTTCTATTGGGTTGATGCTAAAAAAAGTACTTCCACTTCCAGAAAAGTACCATCCATCCTTTGCAAACTCTTCTAATTTAGGATATGCAATAAGTGAGGCTCGATACAAATCATTAGCCTCAATTGCATCCACTTTTGATAAAATTTCTTTGGTGGATAAACTCTTCCAACCCTCAAATGATTTCAAATCTATATCTTTTAATAACTCCTGTTTGAATGTCTTATAAACCAAAGATGTATCACAATGAATATTAGGAGTATAAAGCTCAATTTCAAATAGCTCATCCTCAAATGGCTCTACAATCTCTCCAAAACCTGATACATTAGCACTATCATAATCATATATAAAAAATGGAACATCAGCCCCTACTTTTGAGCCAATTTTTGCCAAAGTTGGAGTATCAATTCCAAGTTCAAACTTCTCATTTATCAAACGCATAAATGCCCCTGCATCAGAACTCCCTCCACCAAGTCCTGCACCTAAGGGTATCCTTTTATCTACTACTATTTTATAGTCCAAAAAGAACTTATGAATATAACCTATATGTTCTGTAATCTCTATATAGGCTTTATATATAATATTTGACTCTATAGGAATATCTCCACATCCCTCAATAGTAAACTTATTACAACTTTGAGGTACTATAGAGATAGTATCATATATATGAGGTACTTTTATAAATCGTGATAGAAGAGTATGGTAACCTCTTTTGTGTCCTGTAATTTTTAGAAAAGTGTTTATTTTGGCATGTGCATTGATGGTCATTAAATTAATCCTATTAGCTACTTTTGTATTTATATTATTTTATCTAAATTTTCATTCATTATAACACAAAATATCAACTCATAGGAGTAGCAAAAAGCTACTTTCTTAAAGTTAAAATCCAATCAGCCATACCACTTATATCTTTATCACTCATATTTTTAAATGGTGGCATAATAAGTTTAAATTTCGTCCATCTACCTTTTGAACCATTTTTAATACTTTTAATCAATTGTGCTTTATCTTTTGAACTATATCTTTGTGCAATATGTTCAAAAGAGGGAGCTACTTTATCTTTGTCTATATCATGACAATTTATACATCTCTGCTGTTCAAAAACTCTTTCATGCAGAGGCATTCTAGCCAATCTAGCTTTCTCTTGCATAATCTGGAGCATTTTTTGATTATCATAATTATTATACATATAATGAGTGATAGCTTTCAATTCATCCTCTGTAACTTTACCTTTTTGTGATGGCATAACACCATAACTATCCAAACTCTTTTTATCACAAAAAGATTTAGAGGCAGATGGATTGATAACATAATCTTGAACGAAATCTATAATCTTTGCTTCATGTTCACTTGGATTATTGGATTTGATAAAATCTTTAAGGTGAAAAGTAACAGCCATCATAGATGGAGCTACTTCATTCTCATAACTCTTTGGAGGCATATCCAAATTGTGACATTTGGAACATTTTTGATGTAATAACTCTTCTCCATCTAATTGAACTTTAGGTTTACTCTCTCCACAACCTACAAAGATAAATAATACGGCTAAAGAGAAATAGAACTTTTGCATTTTTTTCCTTCTTTATTATTAAGATAAATCTATTATATTATAACTTATATTAATACTTTAAGCATTTTCATGATATATAAATAAAAAAGAGAGTAGATATGCACCAAGTAAGTTTAAGTGAGTTTAAAAATGCTGTAGAGATATTAGGTCTGTTATCATTAACAAGTAAAGAAGATGTGCGTAAAAAGTATTTAAAATTATCTCGTTTATATCATCCTGATATGGAAAATGGTTCAACCCAAAAATTTCAACAAATTCGTAACGCTTATGAGATTTTGACTCATTATATGGATAATTTTCGTTTTGTATTTGATGAAGAAGAGTTCAAACGCCAAAACCCTATTTTAGTTTCGACATTTGATAAAGAGTGGATAAAGAATTAACTCTCTACAAACCTATCATCAGAGCGTTTGTCAGCGACTTCATTCAAACTAGATTTCATCCAACCTGATTTTACTGTACTCTCTACTTTATCAAAATTTTCAATATAAGGTTTAATATCCAATAGTGGTGTACCATCTAAAATATCCACTCCTTTAATTGTTACAATATTCTCTTCTACTTTGACTAATTCAACAATGGATAAGCCCATACTATTTGGATGCATCGGTGTACGAGTAGAAAAGACACCTCTTGGTGTATGAGTTTTATCGTTAAATGGAATAACTTGTAGTTTTGGTCTATTTATTTTATGAAAATAGTAAATCAAATATACATGAGAGAAACCATCTAAATCTTTTAACCCCTCTTTATACTCTGGTTTAAACTCTATATTGGCATAAACCTCTTTCGCTCCTTTGGGTTGAACTGGCATATTTACCAAATCACAAAATGGGGATTTGATAGTGGCTATCTGTTCTAGTTCAAATTTCATCTTGTTTATACTCCTATATATTTTTAAATTATAATAATTATTTGACAAAATTATAATAAAAGTTATCTTTAATATCTATTAGTTATACTTTTAGTGAAGTTAAAATATTATGATATAATAATTTCAGCAAAAATCATTATAATTACATTAATAAATTATAGGAGAGCTAATGCTTCGATTTGCCCAATCACCATCTAGTGATATGGATATAGGTAACTTACGAATTGCCATTTTGAATTATATTATTGCAAAACAGAAAAATGAACAATTTTTAGTGCGTATTGAAGATAATGGACAAGATAAAATTATAGAAGGAAAAGATACCGAGATAATGATGATACTAAAGAAATTTGCTATTAAGCATGATTTAGTATATCATCAAAGCCAACATATTAATATTCATCAAAACTTAGCTATTAGACTACTTAAAGAGAAAAAAGCTTTTATTTGTAAATGTAGTGAGGAGAGATGTAGTAGCAATTGTGAGAATTTAACAAATGAAGATTATAAATCTCTTAGAGAGAAAAATGAGCCATTTGTAATTCGTATCAAAAAATCTAAAAAAATTGATAGCTTTATAATTATGAATTCAGATAATACTCCTACAAATGATTTTGCATCTGCTTGTGATGATATGTTGAGTGGAATTAATTTTATTATTTGTGAAGAGAAACAACTTATTAATACGACAAAACAGATATATATTAAATCCTCTCTAGGTTATACAGAGCCAACTAGATATGCACATATAGCTACTATTGATAATACAATTACTCTCAAGGAGTTATTTAAACAAGGATTTATACCTGATGCTATTCTAAATTATCTTATACTTTTAGGTAATTCAAAAGTTCCAAAAGAGATATTTACCCTTCCTGATGCCATAAAATGGTTTGATTTAAATAGTATCTCTAAAGAATCTGTCAAATTTAATATAGATAAATTGCGATTTATTAACCGTGAACATATAAAAATGATGGATGATAAAGAGTTATCTAAACTATTTGGGTTTGCTGATGCTGATATTGGAAAATTAGCAAAACTTTATCTAGGAGATAGTGCTACTATTAATGAATTAGAGGGTAAAATTCGTTCTATTTTTACTCCTAAAAATTTTGATAAAGAGTGTGGAAAGGAGATGAGAGTGATAGAAAAAATCATCTTCAATGCCCCTTATTTTGATAAATTTGATGAGTTCAAAAAATATATTGCCAAAGAGAGTGGACTCAAAGGTAATAATTTAATTAAACCATTAAGACTTTTGCTTACAGGTGATAAAAAACAAAAACCTAAATTAAGTGAAATCTATCCACTAATTAAATCTTATATATTGGAGGTCGCATCATGAGTGCCTTAATCTTTGCTATTGTTCAACTAATACATTCTATTATTACTATGTATATTTGGATTATTATTATATCTGCTGTATTATCATTTGTTCAGCCAGACCCAAGAAATCCTATTGTGGATATACTTAACAGACTAACTCTTCCTGCTTTTAATTTTGTGCGTCAAAAGTTACCATTTGTAATCTTTTCAGGTATTGACCTTTCACCTATTGTTATTATCTTTGGATTACAATTTATAGATACAATACTAATGCGTTCGGTAATGGCTATATAAAATGGGTATGGGGGATACCTATCGAATAACTATCAAGTTTTTTTTAGCTCTGATAGTTCTAAATACTACAACTCTTCAAGCAAAAACATATTCTCTCAAAGAGATAGAGATTATGCCAAAATCTATATCAAAAGATTATTATATATGGCGTTTTTTAGAAGAGGGGAATGCAACAAAAGAGGAAGCATTAAGTGCATATAGTTGGACAAAAAGAAAAAGCTATAAACTCAAAAAAGCTATCCGTAAAAAAGTAGGCTTTTTACCTGATAAAAAAATAGTTACAAAAAAAGACCCAAATAACTATATAATCTATCCTGAAGTAGCTATTAAAAAGAGCAAAAAATCACTCAAAAGACTCTACAAAAAGATAAAAAATAGAGGTCAGTACTCTGATATTTTAAAAGTAATGGCTAATGATAATCCATTTGAGGCTCTAAAAACTGTAACACCCCAAACAGTATGTTATATCTTTAATCGCTCTCAAACAAAATATCGCAAAAGATACTTCAATCATCCTTTTTCAAAAGAACAACTAAAACAGTTAGTACTCCAAAAGCAGTTTAATCAATCTATATTTAAAATAGTAACCACACATGATTTAGATAAACTAAAACAATCTTTGTTAGATACTCCAACAGATACACTGACATTTAAAAGCACTTTTTTATTGGGTATAAATGCCGTTGAATTTAATCAAATTAAAATAGCTATAAATTATATACAAAAAGCTAGAGAAAAAAGCAAAAGAGAGTCTCAATATGACCAGTGTGACTTTTGGTTATATCTGCTTACTTCAGATAAAAAGTATTTACAAAATCTATTAGAGAGTCCACAAATTAATATATATACTCTAAAAGCTAGAGATATTGCCAATAAACCATATCCAAAGGTTATTACTCCAAATCTAGGGTTTCATTTGGTTAAATATATAGACCCATACAATCCAATTGATTGGGAAAATATCAAAATAGATATGAAAAATCATCCAGAGACTATAGAGGTACAAGCAGATAACTATAAAAGCTATTCCACAGAAGGAATATACTCTTATCTCAAAGAGAAAGCTAGTAACTATACCCAACAGTATTTTCCTATGCCTTATCGTGATGCAATGTTTGGCAAAACCAAAGAGAGAATTGCCCTACTCTATGCGATAGGACGACAAGAGAGTAGATTTGTCCCTGCTTCAATATCAACCTCTTATGCTCTAGGCATGATGCAAATCATGCCATTTCTAATAAAACATCTATCCAAAGAGAGAGGAAAATCTATAGATTTAGATGAGATGTTTAACCCATATATAGCTATAGATTATGCTAACCAACATTTAGACTATCTTAATAGATTTTTATATCATCCTCTATTTATTGCTTATGCTTATAATGGAGGAATTGGTTTTACCAAAAGAACTATTAGAAGTAAACATCTATTCAAAACAGGAAAATATGAACCATATCTAAGTATGGAACTAATAGATTATGAACAGAGTAGAGAGTATGGCAAAAAAGTTTTAGCTAATTTTGTAATATATCTCAATAAGTTAGGAGTAGAGACCAAAATTAGCTCTCTACTTGATAGTTTGGATAAACCTTTAGAGACAGATAGATTTAGATAACTACTTTTCCTCTACTTTAGTAAATGTCAAGACATCTTTACCAAATCTATCACTCTCAAATACTAGATTAAGCTCTTTGCTATTAACAGTAGGATATTTAATTTTATAGTAGGTACTCCAATTATCAACCATAGGCATCTCATACCTCAATGGGTCATCTTTATCCAACTCTTTTATCTCTATAGGTTTCATACCATTTAATTTCAATGAATAACCTTTATCATTAAAATGATTTGTCTTACTTCCATTTATATAAACTCCGACGAAAAAGTATTCACCACCATAAACATTTACAGAAAAATTTTTACAATTCTCTTTTGTAAAAACAGGATTTAAATAAGTAGCAGTAAGAAGTGCCTTAGTCTCTAGTGATGCTATAAGTTGAGCTTTTTGAGTATTTAACAGACTAATATGATAAATATCATCTTTGGTAAAAAGTTGAGAGATATTATCCCCCTCTTTGGTGCTACAACCTGATATAATCAAAAGTGTGGATAGTAATAATATTTTTTTATACATTTTTATTAACCTTGATTTAATATTCAAACATTTTAACACATTTTTGATAAACATTAATGTATAATCTAATATTAATTTATCCAAGGAAAAATATGAAACGGTATGCTGTAGCATTTACAGGTCCATCAGGGAGTGGCAAAACTACCCTTATTGAAAAAGTTGCCAAGGTTTTAATCCAAACTAAAAAGATAGCAATTATCAAACATGACCCCAAAGACAAAGCGATATTTGACACAGAAGGCAAAGATAGTTATAAGTTTTCGCAAATAGGTGCAGAGGTGATTGTGGCATCCCCTACTCGCACAACATACCTATCCAAACAACATAAAGAGTTAGATGAGATTATCAGAATATTTAATCATTTTGATATTTTGTTAGTTGAGGGACTCAAAACTCTTCCACTACCAAGGATAGCTATTTTTCGTAACAAAATAGAAGAGAGTTATCTCGATTGCAGTGAAGCAATTGCGATTGACGAGAGTATAAATATCAAAGAGTATAATATACCCCAAGAGATAGATATACTCAATCTAAATAGTATCAGTGAGATAATCAACTGGATAGAAAAAAATGCAAAAGAGGTATAAAGATGTTAAATATAGTAGAAACTATTAAAAAAATTGCTTTTGAAATTGAAAATGCAATACAGACAGAAGATTTAGGATATAGTGATAGTGAAAATAGTTCAGGTGAAGACCAACTCAAACTAGATGTACAGAGTGATTTGATTATAGAAAAAGCTTTTAGTAATGTGAGTTCTGTTAAAGCTATTGTAAGCGAAGAGAAAGAGGGCATAATGAAAATAAATCCCAATGGAGAATATACAGTATGTTATGACCCATTGGATGGTTCTAGTCTAGTTGATGTAAATCTCTCTGTAGGTTCTATATTTGGGATTTATAAAGGTGAGCTAAAAGGTGAGAATTTGATAGCTTCTGCTTATATAGTATATGGTCCTAGAATAGAGATGGTATATGTAGAAAGAGATATGAAACCACTGCTTTTTGGTGGATACCAAGAGACATTTAGAGAAATTGGAGAGATAACACTAAATAAAAAAGGTAAACTGAATGGACCGGGTGGAACACAACAAAATTGGTCTAAAACACATAAAGACTTTATAGACGGACTATTTCAAGAGGGTTATAGATTGCGTTATTCAGGTGGTATGGTTCCAGACCTACATCAAATCTTGCTCAAAGGTGGTGGACTATTTTCATACCCTGCAACTACAGATAAACCAGATGGAAAACTACGACAACTATTTGAAGTTATACCATTTGCTCTAATATATGAACAAGCAGGTGGAGAAGCGATAAATGATAAAGGAGAGAGACTATTAGAGTTAGTACCATCTCATCCACATGATACCTCACCATGTTTCTTCGGCTCTAAATATGAAATCAATGCCCTAAGAGAGGCTTATGGACGAGGATAAAAAAGAGATACAATTAGATGAATGGGAGTTAGAACTTCAACTCAAAAAAAGAGAACTAGAGAGTTGTCAACAGCAACAAAGAGTTGATAGTTGTCTAAAATGTTCCCAGCTTCTTAACTGTAAACTACGAGATAATTATGTCCATGCTGTTTACTCTAGCATGAACAAAGGTGCAGGTGGTGGGTTTGAGTTTTAATATATAAAATTAGGCATCTTTCATAGGTAGTTTACACTTTTGGATATTTATTAAAACTAAAATGCCCATTTTATGGGATTTCATTTTTTTTAAGCACCTCTTTTTAGGTAAATTTGGGTAAATAATGAGAAGTTACGAATAAAGGACTTTGTATTTGTGACCTAACGGGAGTGAGATACAGTATCCTCTTGTGATTGTTGGGGGAATTATTAGCTCTACAATGCTTACGCTTTTGGTTTTGCCTGTGGGGTATTTTTTGGGTTATAAAAAGAGATGAGTTATGATATAATTTTAGATAAAACCAATAGAGGTACATAATGAATATGCAAACTATACAGCTAAATATTAGCAGTGATATTTTTGATAAAGTGATGTCATTTTTAGAGATTTTACCTAAAAATAAAATAGAGATAGTCAAAAATAATAATTTTAAAAGAGTTCAACAAAAAAAAGAGTCTTTGGGGAATTTTTTTCAAGCTTCTCCTTTAGTTGGGCTTGATTTGAGTAGGAGTTCAATCTAAAAAAATTGGAATGTTGACAAATTGGCTAAATAATGACCTATGCAACGCTTTGAGGGGTTGGTTTAAACTTCAACCCATTTGACAATCTATTCATATTTATATATAATAAAATTTTATTTATATAAAAGGAAGCTCAAATGTATAGCATATCCATTGGAGATATTCAAAAAAATATCTCACTTCTAACCCAATTAACCGATATTTTTGCCATTATTGACAAACGCAAAAAACAAAGAGTGGCGATTGTATATCCCATCAAAAAACACTCAATTATTGGTTCTATGGCAGGAAAATATCGAAATAGAGTAACACCATGTGATGATTTGGAAAGAGCCAAAGAGATAGTTAGTAAAATACCAAGTAAAAAAGAGAGAAATTGTATTATTTATTCAGCTTACTTGGATGGTTATTCTCAAATTGAGATTGCAAACTACCTTGGATTATCAAAATCACTTATCTCTAAGGTTATTAAAAGTGGAGATTCAACGGCAGGGGTGTGGTTTTGAAAATAGTACAAGAGAATAGGTGTATAGAGAGAGGTTGAATACCAAATATACTTCCTCTATCTGCTTATAATATTGTAAAGACACATGATTTGAATAAGAATACAGTTTTTGGAAAATTTAGTTATAGAGAAAAAGATGAAAAGGAGTTTCTGTCTAAATTGAAAATATTAGATGATGGATATGAGGGAGATAATTTTCTATTTAAAATTGACAAAGAGAAAAACATAGTTAGTTTTCGTAATAAGATTTAGGAGAAAAGTATTGAAAAATATTGAAATAGAAGAGTATGAACAAGATAAACCAATAGATAACTCTAAGATTAATAATGATGGACATATTGTAAATCCATTTTCTACAAAAGATATTAAAATTACAAATGCTATTATTTTGCTACCATCATTGATTAATAGATTAAAATATGATGAAATTGTAAATCCTGAATTTCAAAGAAATGCTAATTTATGGACAAATAAACAGATGAGTAGATTGATTGAATCTATTTTACTAAAATTGCCTCTACCTGTTTTCTATTTTGATGTTAGTGACCCTGAAAAGTGGATTATTGTTGATGGTCTTCAACGGTTATCTACTATCAAAAAGTTTTTTGTAGACAAAAAATTAGTTCTAAATCATTTAGAGTTTTTAGATGATTTAAATGGAAAAGGGTATGATGATTTAGGGAGACGATTTCAAAGAATTATTGATGATACAGAGTTTATTACCTATCAAATAGAGGCACAAACGCCTAAAAAAGTAAGGTATTCAATTTTTAATAGAATAAATACAGGTGGATTATCACTTAATGCACAAGAGATTAGACAAGCACTTAACCAAGAGGGTAAAGGTGTAAACTTTCTAAAAAATGTTTGTGAAGAGGAGACTTTTAAGAAGATTGCAAAAGTTAGTGCAAGACGAATGCTTGATAGAGAACTAGTTTTAAGGTTTATTGCTTTTAAACTGACTCATTATAAAGATTTTAATTTTAACTCTATGGGTGAATTTTTGGATGAGGCGATGGAAAAACTTGATGCAATCAAAGATGATGATAAGCTAAAAGAGTTAAGAGATGAGTTGATTGAGACTCTAAAATTTTCAGAAAAAATACTTGGGAAAAATCATAGATTTAGTCGTTCTATTGCAAATAACAAAAAAACAAATACATTAAACAGGTCACTATTTGATGTTATTACCGTCTGTTTTAGTGAAATAGAGGATAAAGAAAAATTTCTTTTGAATAGAGAGTTATTTATGAAAAAATTTTTGAAGTTATTGAGAGATGAACAGAGTGATTTTTCTAAAGCTATAACAGAAGGTACTAGTAGTAAGAGTGCTATTGAGAGTAGATTTAAGATAATGGATAGTTTGATAAAGGAAGTATTGGATGAGAAAAATAAATAAAGTATCAATAAGAAATTTAAAAATTCTTAGAAATATTGATTTAAAATTAAGTAATTTGACTTTAATTACAGGAATAAATAGTGTTGGGAAATCTACTTTTATTCAATCATTATTACTTTTAAAACAAAATCAAGAAATGTTAACAAGAGTAAATAATTATAAATTTATGCAACAATCAATAAATAAAAAAGATAATCTATCACAATATATGCAAGAGATTTTTGAAAAAAGTAAAAAAGAACCATTATCTTTAAATGGCAATTATACTGATTTGGGAGATATAAAAGATGTATTAAGTGAATTAGCTATTTATAACGAGAATATTACTATAGAATTAGAGATAGAAGATTTAATCTATTCTGTAACTTGCAATAGCAGAGATTTATCAATAAATATTGAGTCATCATTACCTATGGAATCTATAATCAATCTATTTTCTGAAAATTTTCAATATATTAATACAGATAGAATTCAACCTCAGAATACATATCTTTTATCAGAAGTAAATATTAGAAAAAATCTTATAGGTTCTCATGGAGAATATACAGCTCATTATTTAGATGAAAATAGGCATAAAAAGTTAAATATCAGTAAACTTAGACATAAAGATAGTGAAACAGTGCAACTTTTAGAAAATGTTTCATTGTGGCTCAATGAAATAAGTAATGGAGTAGAAGTTTTAGTTAAAAAATATCCTTCTATTCAAAAAGTTGGATTATCTTATAAGTATACATATGGAGAAAATACAACAAATGAACTTAAACCTTTTAATATTGGTTTTGGAGTCACCTATGTCTTACCTATTATCGTAGCTATATTAAAAGCAAAAAAAGATGATTTATTAATTATAGAAAACCCAGAATCCCACCTACACCCAGCAGGTCAATCAAAAGTAGCAGAACTTTGTGCTATCGCTTCGGCTAATGGAGTTCAGATTATAGTAGAGACGCATAGTGACCACTTTTTGAATGGTATTAGAGTGGCTACAAAAAAAGGTCTTTTAACTCCCAAGCAGTCTAAAGTTTATTATTTTAGAAAAGAGAAAGATGAACTAGAGACAAAAATAGATGAGATAAATATAGATAAAAAGGGTGGGATAGATAGTTATCCAAAAGGTTTTTTTGACCAATTTGATGAAGATTTGGACAAATTGATTTCATGGTAAATTTTGCTGTTTTTAATGAGATGTCATTACCTCTTAGAGATATAAAAGAGTTTGAATATTTTTTTGAAGTATTAACAAGGCTTAAATCTCTTGGTTTAGATAAAATCAGAATGGATAGAGAGTTTACCCAATACCCTGAAATATTACCTGATATAACATTTCAACAATTGGTTGGACAAATTTCCAGTAGAGATAAAAAAAGAAGACTATTAAGTTTTCTCAAAAATGGTATAACGGTTATTGAATCACCTCTTATTATGAGTGACGAAGATGAGAATGAACAACTACTAGAAAATGAGTATATCTATAAAGGTAAACCTACCATAGGGGCATTGGCTTGTTGTGATATTTGGAATACAATAACTATTAGTTTCGCTTCTAATGAGCAATGGAATAGAGAAAAAATTGTTTTACAAAAACAGACTATTTTAGATGAACAAGAGATAGATATAGAGATTAGACATGCCTCAGAAGTTATACATTTAGATACCCATCAAGATTTTTTTGAAGAGTTAGAAGAGGATAAAAAACTAGGTATCACACAGGATAATTTTTGGGAAAGAAGAGAAGAGTTTTTTCCTGATAAAATTATTTTTTGTAAAGAGATAGAGAAACAGATTAAAGATTTAGACAAAACTATTTTTCAACAAGCCATAAATATTTTAAGAGATATAGAGACAAATAAAAAATTAATTACAGATTATAATTATAGTGGAGAGAGTCAATCTGTTAAAGATAATAAAGAGTTAAAGAAACTTAGAGATTTTACGATAGATGATGAAAAAGTCTATTTTGATAACCATATTAAAAGCTTATCTTATGCAAATAGAATATATTTTTTAGAGCGAGATGATAAAATTTATATAGGGTATATTGGTAAGCATTTGGCGACTAAGAAATTTAGATAGAATCTGTAAGATATTTGTATCAGTTTTTATCATGAACTTCATACCGTTATCTAAAATACACTATAATTAAACCAAAAAGGAGTCATATATGCAATTTAGTATAAATATCGAAGATAATTATCTCCAAGAACAGATTACGCAATATATCTCAAATAAACATAAGCAGACCAATGAACTAATGGTTGAAGCATTAAAATACTTTTTTAAAAATAGACAAAAAGAGCTTTTCAATTATAAAACTCAAAATCCAGAGAAATCAGCAACCACAATAGATTTTAACCTAGAGGTTCAACAAGATTATAAACTATTTCAAGATGTCAAAGATGTCAAGAGTTATGCTAGAGAGTTGAGAGATAATGCTTGGAAATAGAAAGGTTTTTGTTGATACTTGTATAGTGATGTTAAAAGAAAAACTTGCATTAGAGTTATATAAGTCTGCTCAAATCTCTTTGACACAAGGAGCTAAGATAGTCTCTATGGATATTTATGGTTTTATGGCTCTTCTTTCTAAAAATAACATAGCTGTTATTAATGATTATGATATAGAAAGTGAAGTGGCTAATGCCAAAAGGTTATTGGCGTGATTATTGGTGATAGCTCTGCTTTAGTAGCCTTTTAAACGGATAACAATGACTCAAAATAACTTCATCCCAAGAAAATTTAAAAACATAGAAACTAATGAAATTGTAGATTTTGAAGCAGTTGTAAAAAGTAGTAATATATCTGTAATTTTAGGTGAACCTGCTTCAGGTAAAACTTTTCAATTAAAAAATTATAAAGAAAATAACGAAAATAGTGAAATATTTTTATTGAAATTGTTATCAAAATATGAAAATATAAAAAACAATGATATTATTTTACTTGATTCTATTGATGAAGCCTTATTGAAAAATAAGGACGATGATGAATTAATTCTTGATTTAACAACTTTTGTTGATGAAAACTAGAGATGTTGCTAAGGCTGAAGTTTTGAAAAATGGGCATCCTAAACAGTAGTAATTTTCGATAGAGTTAGTGCCATTCACCCCTGCCGTTGAATCTCCACTTTTGATAAATCATACTCTATTTAGCTCAATCTCAAACCACTCAAAAATCCCTATACTTCCCACTCTCCACATCAAAATAGTCACTCGGA
>Ga0256913_10000323_pt1 | contig 24347 bp, 19 predicted proteins | sample Axial_MatmetaG_FD_185970 | JGI IMG/M metagenome (GOLD analysis project Ga0256913, IMG submission 185970) | Deep-sea worm associated microbial mat communities from Axial Seamount, Juan de Fuca Ridge, Pacific Ocean - Axial_Mat | ecosystem: Environmental > Aquatic > Marine > Oceanic > Microbial... | reverse complement strand
TATTTAAAACTGCTTCAAAATATTTCCGAGGATAAAGTCTTTATTAAAGATGGTAAAGTATGGTGGAAATGCTTGAACTGTGGTTATGTTTATGAATCAGAAAAAGCCTTGGAAAAATGCCCGGCTTGTCTGCATCCCAAATCTTATATGCAAGTGAGAGAGGAAAATTATTAGTATATTCCCATGAAATGGATATAAAAAAGAAAAGCCCGTTATAAATAACAGGCTTTTTTTTTGATAAAAAATGTTTAATATATATTAAACGACTCTTACATTTACTGCATTGAGACCTTTTTTACCCTCTTTAAGTTCAAACTCTACTGCGTCACCTTCGCGAATTTCATCTATCAATCCACTTACGTGTACAAAGTATTCTTTACTTGTTTCTTCGTCAATGATGAATCCAAAACCTTTGGATCCATTAAAAAATTTAACTGTTCCTTTTTTCATTGTAATATATTATTTATAAAGCGCAAATGTAACAGTATTTTTCAATTAATTGATATTTATTTATTTAAAATGCTTTTTTTTTCTATTAATTGATATTATTTTCTGTTTTGGGCCTTTATATTTCTCTGTATTTGATATTTATGAAATAATTATTCAAGTTACGCTGTTTATATTATTTGCTGAAAATAGGTCTGTAGAAACCAATGGTAATAGGCCTTAGCTGAAAAATAAGGGTAAAAGATAGACAGATAAATAATGAAAATATAGATGGTTTTCCGGCCAATAATAGATTTTTTTGCATCAAGGTTGATAATTACCCTCTATCTTTGTGAAAAAAAAGAAAATAGGTGTTTAGTAGAAAATTTATCATTAGAACATTGGCCGCAATAGGCATTTATATCGCAATAGCCAGTTATGTTTTTAAAAACGAAGCTCATTATTTCTTCGATCATAAACCGATAGAAGTATCCAAAACTTATCAGTTTCATATTCCATTTAAAGAATTAAATATTCCTATCAATAAAGATATTCATCTGCATGGTCTCTTTTTTACCCATGAAAAACCCAAAGGATTGATCCTGCTATTTCCTTCAGGTGATCACGATGCTGAGGATTTCGATCCGCGCGACTTTTTCCTTTACCGTATAGGCTATAACCTCATTATTCCTGATTATCGTGGAACAGGCAAATCCAACTCACAGTATGATTTGGAGGGAGATATGTACCAAGATGCGCTGCAATGGTATAGGCTATCCAAACGCATGGCCGATTCCTCCACATATATGGTATATGGTCAAGATTTTGGCACAGGAATGGCTGCTTGGGTTGGCGGAAAACATCAAGTAGATTTGGTTATTTTGGAGAATCCTTATTTTTCTTGGGATGAAATCATGCTGAAGAAATATTTCTGGTGGCTGCCTCATACCTATTTTACCCACTACCATATTCCTCTATGGCAGTTTTTACGCAAATCAATGAATAGAAACATCCTGATTCATGCTTCGGCGAATCATTTTATTCCCTATGAGAACTCGCAGCGTTTATTGGAGTTTTTTAAACCGGGGGATGAACTGATTACCACTGAAGGAGAAAGAGTAGACCAGAACTCTGCTGATTTTCAACATAAATTAGAGAAATTTTTAAAATGATGAGCATGCATAAAAGAAACAAGCTGGCATTGCACTGGAAGATACTGATTGGCATGGCTTTAGGAGTCCTGTATGGCTTAATAGCTGTGAATGGCGACTGGTTGAGCTTTACTTCAAATTATATCAAGCCTTTTGGTAGCATTTTTATCAATCTTTTAAAATTGATAGCCATGCCGCTCATCTTTTTCTCACTAATTAGTGGAATAGGCAATTTAAAAAACATTTCTCGGCTCAGTAGAATGGGACTTAAAACCATCAGTTTCTATATTTTTACCACGGTGATGGCCGTTAGCATTGGCCTTGTATTGGTGAATCTCATCGATCCAGGAGCTGGATTTCCAAAAGACGACCAAGTAAAATTTACTCAAATGTATGGCGATCAAGTGGTGCAAAAGCAAAATGATGCAGCTCAGCTTAAAGAAGAATCACCCTTGCAGTTTTTATTAGATATGGTTCCAAGCAATATTGTGAGTGCAGCCTCCAATAATAGAAATATGCTCCAACTCATCTTTTTCTCTATCTTCTTGGGCATTGCCATCGTCTCCTTACCCGAAAAAACAACAAAAGCAGCAACTGATTTTTTCAATAGTATGAATGCGATCATCTTAAAAGTGATTGATATGATTATGGCTTATGCTCCCATTGGCGTTTTTGCGTTATTGGGTTCTATTATTGTTGATATGAAAGGGGACGCAGCCCTCTTTAAAGCCTTAGGGCTTTATGGAATAACCGTAGTTTCCGGTTTGTTGATCCTAATTTTTATTTTTTATCCAATTCTCATCAGGCTCTTTACTTCTTTAAAAATCTTTGATTTCTTTAAGGGAATAGCACCCGCTCAAATGTTGGCCTTTTCTACCAGTTCATCCGCTGCCACATTGCCTGTAACCATGGAGTGTTGCGAGGAAAATTTAAAAGTTTCAAACGAAGTCAGTAGTTTTGTTTTACCCATTGGCGCTACTATCAATATGGATGGAACCAGTTTGTATCAGGCCGTAGCAGCGGTGTTTATTGCTTCTGCTTTTGGTATGGATCTGGATTTTGGCCAGCAGCTCACCATCGTACTCACGGCAACATTGGCAAGCATAGGCTCGGCTGCTGTTCCCGGTGCCGGCATCGTTATGTTGATTATAGTGCTCACTGCTATCGGTGTTCCCTCCGAAGGAATCGCCCTTATTTTTGCCGTAGACCGACCCTTGGATATGCTCCGAACCACGGTTAATGTTACCGGAGATTCTACTATCGCAAGTATTATTCAAAAATTTGAAGCGAAGTAACAAAAACGCCCAAGATGATAGCCTTTAGTCACTGAGCTTGTCAAAGTAAATGGCTATCATTCTGTAAAATTAAGAAAGTAATCTCTATTGTAAACAAAATCTATAGTGCTTACGTTATTGCTCAGCTTTGCCATTTGTCTTGAGGCGATGTTCCTTTTATATTATAACCAGCTCTCAGCCTTATTGCATTCTACGCTCGAATAACACATCATAAATTAGATATTACAGTAGCTTGAATTTAATTAGATTATATTTGTATTTTTGTAACCTGACCGAATTATTTTGGTATAAAATAAAAACCATTCAAAATGAAGAAGTTTCTACTATTAATATGTATCACCATTTTCACTATCAATGTTATTGAAGCTCAATCAGCAAAAAAGCTCTTACGCATTGGTAATAAGCAATTAAAGGAAAATCAAATTCAGGAGGCACAAGCCAGTCTTACTCATGCCATAAAGTTAGACGCAAACTTGGTGGAAGCTTATGCCAGTAGAGCTGATGCTTATACACGTTTAGGTAAAAAAGATGAAGCCATAGCAGATTTAGATATGGTAAATAAGTTGGATGTGAAAAATGCCGAAGCTTGGCTGAAAAATGGGAATCTGAATTATAATAAAGAAGATTATACTAAAGCAGCTACAAAATATGCCGGATATTTAAATCTGGAAACGAAAGATTTGTCTATTTATGATCGTGAAATAGATTGCCTGAAAACCATTGAAGATTATTCTAAAGCCTTATTCTATGCCAAGAAGAAACTGGAGGTAAAAGAATCATCAGAAACTTATTTTGAAATTGCCAGCCTAGAGTATTTCTTAAAGAACTACTCGGCCGCTGAAACAAACTATCGCAATGCCCTAAAAGACTCTCCTAATAACATTGACTACCATAATGGCTTGGCGTTGGCACTCTATTATCAAGATAGATATGATGCAGCTATTAATGAGACAAATCAAGTTTTAAGGAAAGATAAAAGTAACAAACTGGCCTTTTTGACCAGAGCCAACTCCTATCATAAAAAAATTGAATATACCTATGCTATTAATGATATTTCCAAGGTTATTGTACTATATCCAAACGACGATGATATATTGGATAATATCAATTTTAGGGGCGATTTGTATTTGGAGTTTAGCCAGCATATGAATGCTATTTCTGATTACTCCAGAGTGATAAGCAAAGATCCTGACAATACCTACGCTTTATATAAAAGAGCTGAGGCTTATGAAGAAATTACCCGCAAAGATGAAGCTGTTAAAGACTTTGCACGGATTGTGGCCATTGCCGGAACTGGGGCTGTGGTAGCCGACGATATTTTAAATGGCTCCAAAACAAAGCTATATAATCTAAAGAGAGAGTCTAATGCTCCCATTGTTGAATTGACCAATAAAGACATGAGTGATGGAAATATTCGTGCTACCTTCGATATGCAGGATATAGAATTAAATATTCATGTGAAAGATGATAATGCTATTAAATCAGTGATGGTTGATGGAACAGCGTTAAAAGTGAAAGATGGTGCAAATGAGGCCAATTTCACAACTACTGTTAGCTTGGTTGATAAAGATAAAATAGTAGTGACAGCAAAAGACACCTATGATAATAAATCTAACACCGAATTCTATATACAACGTGTGGAGAACGATCCTCCGGTAGTCAGTTTTATGATACCTTATACCAACGAAAACAATGAAATGATTCTGGAAGGTGACGACTCCAGAGTGTATTTCGAGGGAAATGTAAAAGATGAAAGTTTGATAAAATCTATTAGTATTGATGATGTGTTGATACCTTTTAATACCGAGGAATTAAATCCTTCTTTTTCCACTAATCTGGATTTGCAGAATAAAACAAGCATCTTAATAAAAGTGACCGATATTTACGATAATGTGGCACAACAGGAATACTTCTTAAATAGAGAAGATGCTTTATATATGGCAGAAAGCCCCATGGGAAAAACCTGGGTCGTTTTCTTGGAAAATTCAGATTATGAGTCTTTTGCATCTCTTGATGGGCCTGTGAAAGATATCCGGTTGATGAAAACAGCTCTTGCCAATTATGAAGTGCATAATATTATTCAGCGTAAAGATCTAACAAAAGCTCAAATGGATCGCTTTTTCAGTATAGAGCTTAGAGATTTGGTGAAGAAAAATCATGTTAATTCATTAGTAGTCTGGTATGCCGGTCATGGTAAATTTCAAAACGAAACAGGATATTGGATTCCTATTGATGCTGATAGAAACGACGAGTTTTCTTATTATAATATCAATAATCTAAAAGCAGCCATGCAAGTATATAATGCAGAACTTACTCATACTTTGGTTATTACAGATGCCTGTGAATCCGGCCCTTCTTTCTATCAAGCTATGAGAGGCGAAATACAAGTAAGAGACTGTGGTGATGAAAGTGCTATAAAATTTAAATCTTCCCAGGTGTTCTCATCCGCTGGTTATGAGTTGGCCTCCGATAATTCTCAGTTTACAAAGACCTTTGCCAATTCCTTGGAGAATAATTCCGACCAATGTATTCCTATTGAGAGTATAGTATTAAAAGTGGATGATGCCTTCTCCCAAGACAAACAGCAGAAACCACAATTTGGCAAAATTTCCGGTTTAGTAGATGAAAATGGAACTTTCTTTTTTATCAAACGACAAACAGGAAAGCCAACACCAACACCTGCAGACACAACAGTTCAACAAGAGAAATAAGAGAGATTAAATGAAATCTCTATTTCTATACATTAGGGGCTCCTGCTATCGGATATTTCTGATACTATTTCTAGTTTTATCGGTAAATACATTATGGTCTCAAACTTATTATTTCGAGAATTATAGCGTTCGACAAGGGCTTCCCAACAGCAAAATATATGACATTCTGCAAGATCAGGATGGTTATGTGTGGTTGGCGAGTCCATCAGGTTTGAGTCGCTTTGATGGTGAGGACTTTAAGTCTTATGGCATGCTGCAAGGACTTACCGAAAGTTCTGCTCGTACCCTTTACCTAGATACTGAGGATAGGCTTTGGGTAGGCTTTGAGAATGGCTTGGTTTATGCCAGAACTAAAGATGGCTTTCAATTAATTATCAACGATAGCATCAATCCAAAAGGAGAAATAAGTGATATTATCCAGGATAAAAATGGGGACATCATCGTTACCACTAATGGTCAAGGTATCTTCATGATACAACATCCTCTTTTGCCCGATCAGAATATCAAGCAATTTACTGGCAAAGACGGAGCACCTCAGATCATTTTTGAAGCCAGTACTTTGAGCGATGGCAAAGTCTATTTGGTGACCAGTGTGGACATGATGTTTATGGATGCCGACAGTTTGACTTTCCATTATTATCGGCCGGATGGCTTTCCCAAATTCTTTCAAACTACTCGTTTTCAAGAAGACAGCCATGGAAATATCTGGATAGGAAAATACAATGGCGGTCTCTATAAATACAATCCCCAATCGGGGGAATATACTTTCTTCGATCATCGAGATGGACTGGCAAAAAACTTTGTGAGCGCCTTATTTGAAGACTCCAAAGGCCAAATTTGGGTAGGAACCTGGGGCGGAGGGGTGAGCTTGATTGTAAATGATCGGGTACAAATCAATTTTGATAATCTGAATGGATTACCCGGTTTACGCGTTCAACATATTACCGAAGATGCCGAAGGAAACATCCTTATTGCTACTCAAGAAAATGGATTTCAGATATTTAAAGGGAAACAATTTCTTTCTATGGATGAAGAAGATGGCTTGCCAAATCTTCAAGTATGGGATATTTGTGCCATCAACGATAGCGTAGATTTATTGGCCACCAATAATGGAATAGCCCAAATTCAATTCTATTCTGACATTCAAGCCAAAGTGACCAATGTTTATAATCAATCCAACAGAAAGCTAATCAGCAACAATATACGAAATTTAGTGCGTGATAACGAAGGCAATATCTGGATTAGTACGGCATTGTCAGGTATTCAGAAATATAATGTACGAAAAAAGAAATTTTCTTATGATGCCTTCCTCAATTCAAATCTGCCTCGGAATGCCAAGCTCATCAGCAGCATGGTTGTACAAGGTGAGGATTTGTTTATTGGAACCGTGGATGGTTTGTTAAATCATGAAATCAATACTGGGAGAACCATCAGATTGTCTCAAGAACGTGGCCTATCGGGCTATGATATTTCTGCACTCTTCTTGGATAGCAAGAATATTTTGTGGGTGGGAGCTCGAAACAAAGGGGTAAATTTTATTAAAGATCACATTATAACTGCACTCCCCAAAACGGGGAATATCACTCCTAATTGTTTTACTGAGGATGAGGATACCAATATTTGGATAGGTACTTTCAATGGTGTGTATCGAATGCAGGAGGATAGTATCATCAAAGTTGTGGATGAGAATAATGGCTTGCTTTCCAATTATGTGAGCTTGATTCATTTTCTCGATAAAGACAGACTATTGATAGGTAGCAATAATGGCTTGAATATATATTTTCTGAAGACAGGAAAAATCGTTCATTACAATAAAAATTTGGGTTACACAGGTATTGAGACCAAAAATAACTCCTTTTTAGAACGTCCGGATGGGATATTACTTTTGGGTACTACCGGTGGCCTGATGATTTATAATTCCAAGAATGAGGACGGAAAATTGGTGGAGCCTTTTGTGCACATCAGTGAGATGAAAGTGAATATGGAGAAAAAGCCCATGATTCCCAATCATGTGTATCATTATTATGAAAACTCTTTTGTGTTTAATTATCATGCCATTTCGTTGAGTAATCAGCCCGATTTAAACTATCAGGTGATGTTGGAAGGCATCGACAGAGACTGGCAGATACCTACTAAATCACAAAGCATTAGCTACTCACAACTACCTCCGGGAGATTATTGTTTCAAGGTAAAGGCGATTACTTTTGATGGCATAGAGAATGAACAACCCGATGTTTATCAATTTAGAATCAAGCCCCCATTTTGGAAGACCTGGTGGTTTTTAGGCGGAAGTTTCTTTATTATCGCGGCATCCATCTTCTTTGGTGTGAGATATCGCATCTACCTCCTCCAAAAAGAGAAAGAAGTTTTGGAAGAGAAGGTGGCTGATAGAACCAAGGAGATTTCTCAGAAAAATGAATTGCTTGCAGAGAAAAACAAACATATCACCGATAGCATCAATTATGCAAGGAGGATACAATATGCCACTATGCGACCTGAAGAACATTTAAATCAAATTTACGAGCAAGCTTTCATCCTCTATCTGCCAAAAGATATTGTCAGTGGCGATTTTTATTGGTATATCAAGAAAGGAAAACATTTAATAGTGGCAGCAGCCGATTGTACCGGGCATGGCGTTCCGGGTGCTTTTATGAGCATGTTGGGTATTGCCTATCTTAATGAAATAGTGGGACGGATGAATAAGTTTGTCGCCAGTGAGATCCTGCAAAAGCTGCGCAATAATGTGATTAACGCCTTGCATCAAAGTGATAGTGCCGATAGTGCTAAAGATGGGATGGATATCGCATTGGTGGTATATGATATGGACACAAAAAAATTGCAATATTCCGGTGCTTATAACCCTCTATATATTTTGAGGGATGGTGAGCTGTTAGAGGAAAAAGCCAACCGCATGCCTATTGGTGTTCACTCTCGCGACCAAGAACCATTCACCAATCATAATGTGCCTTTGGAGAAGGGCGATCAGCTGTATATTTTTACTGATGGATATGCTGATCAATTTGGTGGCCCAAAGGGGAAAAAGATGAATTACAAACGTTTTAAAGCTCTCATTGCTGCACAGGAAAACATCCCTCCACAAGAACAAAGAGAGAACTTATATGCAGCCTTTAAAGAATGGAAAACGGGCTACGATCAACTGGATGATGTATTGGTTATTGGATTGATGGTGTAATCCTGGTAGGTGCAAGGCGAAAAAAGAGAAACAGTAGACATAGATTTATAATATTGCCTATTTTTGTCATATACTTTGCATTTATTCAGAAATCACAATTACTGTTCATGCACAGCTCATCATATCGGTAAGTATATGCACAGCGGCGGTGTTTTTAGCACTTTACCCATCATTGTGTATATGCTGTGTTGTGGGTAGTTTTAATTTATTTCATTAATAATAATAGTAAGACCTATTTTCATGATATCGTGTAAATATGAGTTCAGATTATCAGATGTTCTATCACTAACACCCTCCAATGATATTGTTGTGGTGCGTTGATTAGAAACTATTTAAAAACAATTTTCCATCTTCATCTTTATCATTTAACCTTAAACATATATCTTTTTCTTCAATCAAATCAGGCATTTCTTTTGGTAAATCAGAATCTATTAAAGTAACTATGTATTGAATATCATATTTTTCGCAAAATTCTCTAACAAGTTTAATATAACGAATTTTAATTCTATCATCAAGACCTTCTAATACTCCATCGTGATAAACAAATCTATAAAATGATTTATCTGAATAATTACTCAATAATGATAAATCAAAAGCTACACAAAGTAATTTTTTATATGTAGTTCCTTGTGATTCAGAAGTTTTTAATAAATCTGTTTTATTTTGATAATCAGCATTAAATTCAACATTACCCTGTTTATTTAATTTTAATGAAATTAAAGCATTTGTATCTAATATTTCTTTTATGATTGAGTTGAATATTCTATTAATATTTGAATGTTTTCGTTCGGTTAGAGCTTGTTTTACTTCATCAATCTTAGTATTAACAAGGACTTGATTTATCTTAATTTCTCTTTCAATAATTAAAGAATTATCAATTGCTTTCAACTTGTCTTTAATTCGTTCTATTTCAACTTCTACTGCAATCGTTTTTTTCTGGTACTCTTTAAACTTAAAATAACTATCTTTTTGCGTAAGTATTGACAACAAATCACTTTTCTTGTCTTCTAATTCTTTTATGCTTCTAATTAATACAGATAATTCTTCTTTTAATTGTGAAAGGGTTTCTTTTAAATATTTTTCACGCTCAATGGTTAAAGACTTTTGAAAATTAATCAAATCATCATATTCTTTTTTTAATGTATCCGGATAATATAAATCTACTTCTTTAAATAATTCATTAATTGCCTTATTATCAATACTAATATTAATGTCAGATAATGATGTTTCAATTTTGTTTATTTCATATGAAATTCTATATCTATCCGTATTATATGTTTGAAGTTTTACATCTAAATTTTCAACAACTTCCTTGTTTGTGCGTATATCTTCCTTGAAAAAATTAAATTTATCAATATGAGATTCAATTTCAGTTAGTTCAATTATTTTAATTTCTAAAAGTCCTTCTAATCTGTCTTTTTCAGAAGTATCTATTTGTGATTCTAATTTTAATGTTTGAAGTTTCTTCTTTAAATTATCTATTTCTTCTTCAATCTCTAATTTATCAAGAATTAGACGTCCATTAAATCCAAGCAAATCAAAAACAAAAGGCTTCCAATCTTTATGCTTACCTTTAAATTTATTCAATTTAAAGACATCTAAATAGTCCTGTTGACTTCTTAAAAAGTAAGTTATAGATTTTCTATAATCCCAGTTCGGTAAAATATTAAAACTCAAATATTCATTTAGTTTTGCTTTTGCCTTCTTTAAAGTTAGGGTTTCTTCCCAATTAATATCAGTTTTAAAACCATCTAGTTTAACATCACTTAATTTGAAAGATATTTTTGTTGCTGTGTTTATAGTTCGTTTTACTATAAGGTATTTCCCATTATTTAACTTAAATTCCCCATAAAACTCTTGACCAATAAAGATGTTGTTACCTAGTAATTTTTCAGTATTTTTGTTATAGCCAGACAATAGTAAAAAATCAATAACTCTAATTAAAGAAGTCTTACCTAAATTATGTGTATCTTCCTTTTTATCACTTTCAATGAACGCAACAATTGCATTGAATTTATCGTTGAATTCAATGTTTTTAAAATTTTTATTTGAATATATTTTACTAATTTTCATTATTGTTGCCTATTATTGATATAACATCAATTTCTTTTATGTATTCAACTTTACCTAATGCAAATAAGAATGTTAAAGAAAAATCGATATTGTTTTTTGCTTTGATTCCAATTTCTTTAACTATTAATTCCTTTAAATCATCATATTTTATTAGATTTTCTTTTTTTAAGAACGCCAAAATCTTTCCTGCTATATAAATAACAGAATATTTAATATTTGTATGTTTTGTCGGTGCTAACATATACTATTCATTAATTCCAATATCGCAATTATAATACATATAATGAAGAAATAATCGAACAAGTCTGCGTTTACCTTTTAATTCTTCATCACTACTGATAATAATATAATCATAAAGAAATTCTAATACCATTTCAAATTTTTCAAAATCTTTTCTATGAATTATAATTTTTGCATTTATATCATCAATTGTATTCTCGTATTTTATTAAATATTCTCCATTTATTGAATCCATTAAGAACGCTCTTATTTGTTCAAAATAAATTAAATTTCTTTTTATTACATTATCAAAATACTCCTTGCTTAATTCATTTAATTCGTTTTTATTTTCAATATCTCTATTTTCAGGGATTTTTGATAAATCTACTTTTTGTTTATGTAGGTTGCTAAATGAATTCACAATGTGCTTCAAATCTTCTTCATCAAAATTTAGAGGAAGTAAAAGTTTATTTAGGTTAAGAGTTTTTGCAATAAAAGGAAATTGCTCTAACCAAAGTTCAATTGTTTCTAGTCCAATTAACCTGTTTTCTGTTAGTAAAAAGTAAATAATAATCTAATTCATCATTTTCTTTCAGTTTATTTATTGCGGGAATAACACTAGTCTTTAAGATTGATTGAAAATCACTATCAGAACAACTTGCGTTTGCTCGTTGAGTATGCTTTGCTTGAATAATTATCTTACCTTCCCAAGATTTCGATTCGCTGGGAAAATTGTTTGCTTTTCCATTAAACCGTGCATCTTTTCCACCATCTTTTCCAACAGAAAAAACCACAGTTCCCGTCCCTAAAACCTTATGACAAATTAATGCTACAAGTTTCTCAAATTCAGTATCTGTTAAGTTTTCTAATGGAAATTTCATACTCTCTGCAAAGGTAATATTTTTTCAATTATCATTGTCTTTTTACGTTAGTTTTTTAATGCACCACATCATACCCATAATGATGAACAGACATTATTAAATTAAATCTTTTACTTAACTTTCGCAAGCTCTGTTTACCCCGCCTGCAATAGGGTGTTGTAATTTAACAGTTTCATAAGTCTTTCATTATCAGATATTAATTTTTGCATTAAGGATTCCGTGTCAATTTCAAATAATTCGGCTATCTGACTAAGAATTTCAACAATCAGTTTCCATATTTTCTCAGCTACCGTGAGTTCTATCGTTTCTGCTTTTGTGTTTCTAAACAATTCACCCAGTGATTCATAACCAGCAAACCTTTTGGCCAGAGCAAGCAGGTTATACTGTATCATGGTAAGCGTTGTTGAAGCTACCTGTGCATCAAAATCCTGCGACTGACTTTTACCCAAACTAAGATGCTGTTTGCCCTCTTTGAAAAAGACTTCAATTGACCAACGGGTTGAATAAATCCGGTACGCCTGTTCAAATTTCAGGTTTAAATCCGTGGTCAACAGCACAGACCATTTTCCTTTCTTTGTGGTTTTTGCAAAGAATAACTTTACCGGTATCCCGTTAAAATCAACAACGGCTTCTCCGTAATAACAGGACAGTTGTTTTGAACGTTTTGTTTTTCTGGATTTACGTAACTGGTCAACAATCTCTTTTGCCGTTAGGTTCTTCTCGTCAAAAAGATATCTGGTCTTACCCATTTTTGCCATCCCGATAAGTTGGGTGTCTATGCGACGGGTTTTGATAAACTTCACTAACGCAAAGCAAGTAAACCAACTGTCAACTAAAACGTAATCAAAACGTATCCCTTTGTTAATAGCGGTTCTTATCATTTTCATCATCTGCTCAATCTTACTGGTAAAGTATTCCTGTTTGCGCTTATGGGCTTCGGTATCTTTCGTGCGTGGTTTGGAATAGCGTTCTCTCAGCTGTTTACTTGTCAGACCAAAAGGCTTTTTCTTGTTTTTCCCTTTTTCACCATGGAGGGAAAAATCCAATGCAAAAAAACTTTTGCCATCGTGATAGCCCATGAACAATCCTTTGAATCCAAGGATACTTTTGCCTGTTACATGTGAAAAGATTCTTCCAATCATTTCTATCTTTCTGCCTGTCTTTGGTAAATCCGTATCGTCAATAATCAGGCATCGGGGAGGTTGTACATCCTGTCCTTCTTTCTCCTTGTCCGTTTGGGCTCTACCTATGATTTGTCGGTTGAGTTTGTAGGATATCTTTCGCCAGTTAACAGAGCTGTCATTTAACAGACGATAGAAAATATCCTTCCCGTGGTTTAATGCCGGATACAAGGAGGAACCTTCGTAATGCCAGGCATCTTTTATCCCGAAGAAGGGAAACAGTAACAGCAAAAGCAGTTTATTGATATTCTTAACCTGATTGTTGCTCTTGCTTTCAAGTCCTGTTTGTTTTTCTGATAATGTCAAAGAACTTAAAATCGTCAGAAGGGTTTGAATGGCTTTTTCACTTGAAGTAAAAAAGTCTTTTACCTCTGAAATTATTGTTGTACTTTTGTTTTGCAGCATAAGGCTTTGTTTTGTTTTGGTAAAACAAAGTTACTGAAAAACAGTGACTTGAACAGGCTATTATGCTGCTTTTTTATTCGTAATCAGCATTTTATTGAACTTGCGAAAGTTGAGTCTTTTATTATCGGGAAGTGTAAAATGAATACCAAACTACCCCCTTGGGAAATTCCTGTTAAAATAGTAGTTATGAGTGTTTGCGTATTCTGTAATTTGATGTGTGTGATAATAATAATTTGAATGGTCTGGCTTTGAACTTGCAATGCTAATTTTAGCTTTTTCAAGAGGGATTAAGTAAAATAATTCATCTTTAATATTACCTAATATTTTGTATATGGCATCAAAAACTTTATCTCTATTTCTACGCAATTCAGTTTCTCTTTTTTGTTTTCTTTTAGATGTTGCATCTGAAACTTTTTCATTAAATAATTGGGCTAAGTCAGATAAACTATTAAATGTTTTTTCTGTTTTGAAATTTAAAGCATTCTCAATGCTCTTTTTTTGTTCGAGTGAAAAATATGAAACTAAACTTTGAGGGTCTCCATTATCTGCTTTTTCTAACGCATCAATATATGTTGCTTTTTCTGTTCTTTTTACTGTAAAAGGTAACAATCCATCTTTTATTAATGTTTGCGTAATTCCTTCTGATAAATCATATAATTTCTCAACTATTCCTGTTTCAATTGCGTGCTGTCGTTTTAATTTTATTAAGAATTCTTCATATCCTTTTTCTCATTCTTTAAATTCTTTTCTTTTTTTATACCAACTAGGTGCTAAATCATCAAATTTAGATGTATCGCAATTACTCCAATCCGAATTAAAAGATATGGATTTCCATATATTTATTTTTTTCTCTTCCATATTATTCAATTCTTCTCTTTTTACAAATTTACAAAAGTTTTAGTCTCGAAGAATTACCCACAACATGAACATACCCACACTTTTTACAATATGGTCATAGGAGGCTTTTCATATTTCGCCATATTTTTATTTGGTTTAGAGCTCATAAAGAACTCGATCTTACCACCCGAGACAATATCTTGATAAGTGATATAGTTCTTTTCATACTTTTTCCCATTCAGGATAATCTTATGGATATAGATGTTTTTTGGGCTATTATGATGCGTAATAATTTCGAATATTTTTCCGTCTGCTAAATTGATTTTTACATGCTTAAATTGTGGTGAGCCAAAAGAATAGATGTTATTGGCGGGATTCACCGGGTAAAAACCCATGGAAGAAAAGATATACCAAGCAGACATCTGCCCACAGTCTTCATTACCTGAATATCCTGATGGTGTGGCAGCATACAATTCTTTGATAATCTTATTGGTATAATACTGTGCCTTCCATGGTGTATTGCTATAATTATATAAATAGGCAATATGGTGGCTTGGTTCGTTTCCATGAGCATATTGTCCAATAAACCCGGAGGCATTTCCGTTAACATCTCCCGCTTTTGCTTCTAATGTAAAAAACTCATCTAGTTTTTTAGTGAATGCTTGTTCTCCTCCCAGCATCTCCTTAAAAGTATTGATATCGTGTGGCACATACCATAAATATTGCCAGGCATTGCCTTCGGTAAATGGATAGCCACCATTGCCTCCATATTTCAAAGGCGAAAATGGTTCTATCCAATTTCCCTGGCTATCTTTGGCTCTAAAAAATCCCATGCTTGAATCAAATAAATTTCGATAATAGGTGCTTCTGGTGCGAAAATGATTCTCATTGTCCGTATAACCAAGATCCCCGGCCATTTGGGCAACACACCAGTCGTTATAGGCTGTCTCTAAAGCAATAGAAACCGATTGTGTTTGCAAATCTTCAGGGAAATAATGATATTTTTCTAATAGATTAAACGGAGAATTTTGATGTGATGTGGTGGAGGAGGCTTTGATTGCTTCATAAGCCAAATTGTAATCTACATTTGGAATATGTTTGTTATAAGCATCCACAATTATAGGAATGGCATGGTTTCCAATCATGCAATAGGTTTCTTTGCCCCATAATTGCCAAATAGGAAGGTAGCCATAATCTCGATATTGACGGAGCATAGAGTTGATAAATTCTGCAGTTCGTTTTTCTTGAATGATACTGAGCAAGGGATGCTCTGCACGAAAGGTATCCCAAAGAGAGAAAGTGCTATAATGCTTTTTATCCGGTGCATTTTTCACTTCGCCATTTGATCCAATATAATCTCCATTTACGTCTGCAATATTACTAGGGTGAATAAAAGTATGATATAAGGATGTATAGAAAATCTCTTTCTGCTTATCACTGCCCTCTATATCTATCACAGAAAGCTCTTGATTCCACAATTTCTCCGCCTGAGCCTTTACAGTATCAAAATTAAAATCCTGAATTTCTGCTTTTAAATTATCTTTAGCCCCCTCATAACTTACCGATGATAGTCCGACTCTAACTACTAATGGCTCCATATTATTGCTATTGAAGTTAACAATAGTTTTAATGTTTTGGCCATTGGCTATTTTCTCATCCTGATATATGTGACGTCCTGCCTTGATCATGGAGCTAGTAAAGGGTCTTGAAAATTCGGCTCTAAAATATACCTGACGTAAGTTGGCCCAGCCGGTAATGGAGCGATAGCCTTCTATTGTATGGTCGTTGATGATTCTAATCTGTGCATCTATGATTTTACATGACCAATAGGGTCTTTTTTTATCCAGAGAGTGGTCTAAATCTATGATCAGTGAGAATGGTTCATCATCTTTACTTATATAACGGTGCATGCCGCAGTGTTCGGTAGCCGATAGTTCAACTTTCATTTGAGGATCGTCAAGAAAAACACTATAGTATCCCGGTGAAGCGGTTTCGTTTTTATGTGAAAAGGGGGAGCTATAGCCGTTTTGTCCTTCCTTATCGCTAGCCTTCCATTTTGGCTCTCCCTTAATTGGCATAAATAAAAAATCAAACAAATCCGCTACTCCCGTTCCGCTCAAATGCGTATGGCTAAAGCCCACAATTTTCTTTTCTGCATAGTCATATCCGCTACAAGGGTCTTCGGGAGATTCATAAGTGTCCGGGCTTAGCTGAACAAAGCCAAAAGGAACTACAGCGCCGGGGAAATTACTACCTGACAGACTTAAGCTATCTATGGAACCTGTCCCTATAAAAGGCTTGACATATTTGGTGTAATCTGAATGATTAGTTTGACTCCATGCATAAATATGAGCTAGTAAAATGATTCCAATGGATATAATAAAGCTTTTTTTCATTTGGTTGTGTTTTTGATATTGCTGATCGTGTTATCTGAATATTTTGCTTTAGCTATCAGTCCTTTAAGCGTTCAAAATTAGCAAAAATTAACATCCTTGCAAGAGTAAATAATCTATTCAAATATGAAAATTGAGCCTTGTTAATCAAGTGAAAACAATCCTATATTTGAGAATTTTATCATGGAATGAGCATTAGGAGGACGAAAATCATAGATTTTATCAACAAAACCTTTCGTCTTGAATCATTTTTTAATATTTTTTATAATTGAACAAAAAAACACTCGACTTGTTAGGGGTAAATCTTATTATATTGCTGTATATCAAAGAAATACGTATTTTTAATAAGCTCTAAATGAGGGCAATTTGGTATCTTAATTATTGAAGAAATAGATGATAAACGCATTTGTTTTACGAAAAAGCTTGGTGGTGTTAAAAAAAATTATACATTTGCCGGACAATAAAAGACACCTATGAAGTTTTAAGGTAGTATATAGTACAATTAGTTTTTTGAGTTTTCTCTTCTTTCCAAATTATATTTTTACAGTTACTTTATTAATAGCGTTTTTGATGATCTTTTTAAGATTGATATGCTTATCTTATTTAGGATGACTTTTTTGTTAAAATAATTAATAAATAATTTAAAATTTAGTAAAGATGCAAGAAGGCACAGTAAAATTTTTCAACAATTCAAAAGGATTCGGATTTATAACACCTGCAGACTCAGGAGCAGATATTTTTGTTCATACCACAGGTTTGAAAGACGAAATTAGAGAAAATGATAGAGTTCAGTATAATACTGAGCAAGGAAAAAAAGGTTTAAACGCTATTGACGTAGAAGTTATAGACTAATTTTCTAAGGTATGATATCAATTGTACCTATAAAAATATTAAGAGGCTGTTTGTAAAAACAGCCTCTTTTTTTGCGCAAAAATTACAAACAAAGGGGCGCAATAAGGCTTTAATATGATATTACAATTTGTTCCTCAATTTCTTTAAAAGAACCAATTCCAAAATGTCTGATTTGATTCGTGCTAATTTGCGTTAATTTGTGGATAAATAAAAAGTAGGCATATTCTATGATTAAATCATAATGTTATTGCTCTAAGATGATAATAAGGTACTTTTTTCTCCTGTGTTTTTCCTTCAATGATACCATGTTGAGTAGTATGTCGAATTTCCGACATACCACTTTTTCGCTTAACTCACCATCCGGAAAATATTTTTTTTAAATGATCGGTAATAGTAGAGTGAGCTTTTACAAACGAATCTGGTTTTTACACAAATAACTCTACCAGTTCTACCAATCTGCTCGAATAACCCATTTCATTATCATACCATGCAATCACTTTTACCAGCTTATTTTTGTCGCCCAAAACAGCTGTTAGCAAAGAATCGAATACGGCACTATGTTTATTGCCTATTACATCGCGAGATACAATAGGGTCTTCGGTATATTCCAGGATATGCTTCATAGGCCCATGACTTGCTGCTTGCCTAAAAGCTTGGTTGATTTCTTCCACACTAGCCGGTTTTCGCAAAGTACAGGTAAGGTCGGTGAGTGAGCCATCGGGGACGGGAACGCGGATGCCGGCGCCACCAATATTATTCTTTAAATGTGGAAAGATTCGCGTTACAGCTTTGGCAGCTCCTGTGGTAGTAGGAACAATATTTTCGGCAGCAGTGCGGCCACGGCGTAGGTCAGCATGTGGGCCATCCAATATGTTTTGGTCTTTGGTATAGCTATGCACCGTGGTGATAAATCCCTTTTCAATGCCCCAATTATCATCTAGTATTTTTATTAGTGGAGCTACATTATTGGTAGTACAACTGGCATTGGAGATAATCAGGTCGTTTTTATCAATCACTGCATCATTTACTCCTAAAACTACAAAAGGAACTTCATTTTTGTCATCTTCTTTGGCCGGTGCCGATATAATTACCTTTTTTGCTCCCGCTACTATATGCTGCGAAGCTTTTTCTTTGGTGGCAAATAGACCTGTCGACTCTATGACAACATCTATCTTTAGCTCTTCCCAAGGCAATGCAGCAGGATTTTTCTCTCTCAAGACCAAGCAGGACTTTCCATTCACTATCAAGTGATTTTTGTCTTGTTTCACATCAGCCTTTACTTCACGATGCACAGTGTCATATTTCAAAAGGTGTGATAAGGTATAGGTATCGGTTAAATCGTTAATGGCCACTACATCAATATTTGCGTGGTTAATTAAATTACGAAATGTGGCGCGGCCAATTCTTCCAAAGCCATTAATAGCAAGTCTAATTTTCGACATTTTTTGTGTTGTTTAGCCTGCGAAATTAATCTATTTTTCTGGTTTGGCAGTGTGATGGAGATTTGATATTCATCAAGCTAAAAAAACACCATTGTTATTTCTATTTCCTCCAATTTGCCTACTTTAGCCCTTTGAAAAAATAAAGATGAATAAAATGAATAAACCTACACTTTTAATTCTCGCAGCAGGAATAGGAAGCCGTTATGGGGGCTTAAAACAATTAGACAAAGTTGGCCCGGCCGGCGAAGCCATTATCGATTACAGTATTTATGACGCCATACAGGCTGGTTTTGGTAAGGTGGTTTTTGTGATCAGACAGAGCATAGAAGCTGACTTTAAAGAGTTTATTGGTACTAAGCTGGATGGTAAAATACAGGTAGAATATGCTTTTCAGGAAGTGGATAATTTACCTAAAGGCATAGCCAAAAATCCCAATCGTCAAAAACCTTGGGGCACAGGTCATGCCGTATTGATGGCTGCTCACCTCATCAAAGAAAACTTTGCCGTTATCAATGCCGATGACTTTTATGGCCGTGATGCCTATCTTACCATTGCCGAATATTTTAAAGAAATGGATATCAATTCCAATGACAACTGCATGGTGGGCTATCAGCTTAAAAATACCCTTTCCGACCATGGTTATGTTTCTCGTGGACAATGTACCTCCGACGAAAACAACTTTTTAATAGATGTGGTAGAACGCATCCATATTGAAAAGACAGACCAAGGGATACTCTTCGAAGATGAAAACAAAAATCAAATAAAGCTGGATGAAAACACTCTCGTTTCCATGAACTTCTGGGGTTTCACGCCTCAGTTTTTTACACAATTGGAGCATCGTTTTGTTAAATTCATCGAGAAAAACATCAACGAACCCAAAGTGGAATTTTTTATTCCAACCGTGGTGAACGAAATGATAGAGGAGGAAATAGGTAAAACCAAGGTCTTAGAATCTGATGCTTCATGGTTTGGCGTAACCTATCAAGAGGATAGGCCTATTGTCGTGGAAAGTATTCGTGAGTTGATACGGGCAGGGAAATATCCCGAGAAGCTTTGGTAAGATTGGCTTTGGCTAGTCTACCAAATCGCGAATGACCACACTGGCCATAAAGTTGCCAAAGATGGCGGGCATATAGCTCAGTGTGCCAACAGTAGTTTTTTTATTGGCTTCTCCTTCAACAAGGATAATAGCCGATTTATCTATTATCTCAGATGAAAAAACTACTTTTACTCCTGAATACACTCCTTTTTTATGCAACCTTTTTCTCAACATTCGAGCAAGATTATCATTATAGGACTTGGAGATATCAGCTATTTGAACCTCAGATGGATCTATTTTGCCACCGGCTCCCATAGAACTAACTATTTTATATCCCTTGTCTAAACAATGATAGATTAAATGTACTTTGGGTGCCAAGGTGTCGATGGCATCTACCACATAATCATATTCTTGCTCTAATAAGTCTTCTATGGCTTCCTCCGTTAAATATGCTTGAATGCTATGTGTTTTGAGGGCTGGATTGATATCCAAAAGTCTCTGTTCCATTAGCCTTGCCTTGCCTTTTCCTTCGGTGCTTTGGAGTGCCAATAGCTGGCGGTTGCGATTGCTTGGATGTATCGTATCTCCATCTACTATGGTCATCTCGCCAATGCCTGCTCTGGCTATTTGCTCAGCAGCATAGGCGCCTACTCCGCCCAATCCCATAATGAGCACATGATTGCTTTCTAGTGTTTTTACTTTATCCTCACCCAAAAGTAAGGCTGTTCTTTCTTTCCAATCACACATTAAATACTAAACTTTATGTTTCTTATACGACCAAATCATTAAAATAATGGCCAAAAATAAACTAAAAATTGCAATGCCAAAAGTGGTGCTAAAACCATATTGCTGATAAAGGAAAATACCTAATATGGGAGCGAAAATAGCTCGTACACCTGTTAGCGATAGATGGACAGACTGTAAATCTCCTGCATCTTCATTTTTTCCGAAATAAGCAGAGCCAATGAACCACAGCAACGACATGGTGGCGGCAAACACCCCATGAAAAAGTACATATACCAACATCATATAATAAATGCGAATATGGAAAATATCGAAATACTGTGGAACATATTCTGTTAAGGCCAAAGCGGTGATATAGAGTAACATACTGCCAAAGGTGAAAGCGGCAAATTTGCGGGGGTCTATCTTGTTTAAGAGCTTCCCGAAAAATGGAAGTAATAAAATTGCCAGTATATTATAGGCATTCTTATAAAAAGCTACACTGCTGTAGTTTAGGTGTAAAACTTCATTATAATAAATGGTGATGACTGCTATGGTGGTCATAAAGGCAAAACCATAAAGCATAAAGCCCGCTTCAAAATGTAGGTAGGGTTTATTGGTAAAGAGTAAATCGCGCATGTTTTTCATACTCTCCTTTATAGCCTGCCAAAAAGCTTTCTTTACCACCACATCTTGCTCTTGATAAGGAATTTTCGAGAGCAGGTGTACTGACGCAATACCTATAATGGCAATAATTGGATAAACATATACAAAAGCATAAGCATCCTGATCCAGCCAAAATCCATAGGCAAAAGTAACCACTAGCATCACAACCTTATTCATAGAAGTGGCTTTGGAATATAATTTCCCAAAGTTTTCATGGCGATAAGTGTTTTTTAAAAACTGATTGATAGTGGGGTAAATAATAGGGGAAGCTAAATAATAGACCAGGAAGATGAGAAGGAAAATAAGATGGTAAATTCCCGCGCTATCCATAGCCTCCGCACTGCGAGGGAAAAAAACGAGAAGGATGAGTGGTAAACGAGTTAAAAGAGCCGTATTTCGCAGCATGGCAGCTTTGTTTTTACTTCGCCGAATAAACTCATTGAACAGTATGAGACCCAAAAACACCAACATGCTAAATTGAAACAAAAGCCCCAGTTGCATTTCGCTTCCTTTCAGACTTTTGATAAAGACAAATTCATTTAAGGCCAAAACTCCTACCACTATCCCCTCTAATATGGAATAGGCCATATGCAGCCTGAAAGTTTTTCTCTCCAGCTGATTTAAATATAAGTGGTTTTTTTGTTTCATCCTTGGTATAATCCGGCGGCAAAGGTAAGATCATTTATTGTTCGCATTTATCATGATTGTGAAATATTTAGTTTGAGTAATAGCCTGAATGGCTGAATCACAACAAAATTAAGAATCTGACGCCTTTGTAGGGGATGAGTAATGCATATCTTTCACATAATAAGAAGCATACAAAAACTATGTAGAGATGGTTTTTTCTAAATAATAAAGGAGAGTTTGATAAGTAGAACCTCAGTAGGGATAAAAAATTTGGCCATGTGTCATGTCTTCGGTTTCTTTGTTTCATAATTGATAATCAATCAAATTAAAAAGAAAATATTATGAAGAAATTCCAAGTAGTAAGTTTTGTAATTATGCTGCTGATGATGGTTCCTTTTGGGAATGCTTTTGCCCAAACCAAGACTGTCAGCGGAAAAGTTTTGGATGTAAACGGGAAAGCAGTTCCCGGCGTTCATGTGCGTATCAAAGGTTTTAAGAACAATGGTGCTACCACTGACGAAAATGGTACATATTCCATAAAAATGGAAGACAATACCTCAGATATTATCATATTCTCAAAACCGGATTTTGATGATAGAGAAGTGGAAATCAGAGATCAAAACAATTTGGATGTTAGACTCTATTCCGATATTCGCTATAATGCCTATGGACAAGAGGTTCACCGTAATGCTATAAGTGCTGATTTTAGAAGCGGATTCTTAACTTTTGAATCGGAGGATCAGCGGTTTAAATTTTGGTTCGATAACCGGGTGTATTTCGATATGGCCTATTTCCCAACTAAAGATGTATATAATCCCATTGGCAACGGTGTCAATATCCGCCGTGCTCGTTTTGCAGTAAAAACTCGTGTATGGAAACATTGGGGTGGTGAAATAGATCTGGATTTTGCCGGTGCAGTCATGGAAATGAAAGATATGTATGTGCAATATTTCTTTATGAATGGAAATAAAGATTGGGGACATATCAAAGCCGGTAATTTTAAAGAAGGCTTCTCCATGGAAGAAACTACTACTTCGCGCTATGTTTCATTTATCGAAAGATCACTGATGAGTAAAATGACCCCATCTCGTCATTTGGGTATTGCCTACACCCAATGGGGTAAGAAATGGTTGTTTATAGGGGGCGTTTCTTTTGCCAAAACAGGGGAACCCGATGATGTGGCCTTTACAAAAGATAAAAATAAAAAAGCCGGTATCGATGAAGGCTATGCTCTGACAGGCCGTTTGGTTTTTACACCTATCCGCGATGATGAAAAAGTATTACATATTGGTGGTGCATACTCCTATCGTACTCCCATAACCTCTGCCGAAATATATAAAGGCATTCGCTATAGCACTCGTACCATGTCTTCTATCAACAGAAAAAAATATCTCGATACCGATGATATTATCAATGTGGATGCAACGACTTTATATAATGTGGAATTGGCCGCAGCTTATAAGAACTTTGTCTTTCAGGCTGAATATACCGGAAGTACTTTGAAAGGCACCGATCTTGGTGGAGAGACAGGAATAGAACAAGCAAAATTTGAAGGTGCTTATGCTCAGGTAGGCTGGTTGATTTTCGGAGGAAAATACAATTATAATGGTAGAGAAGGCGAATTCACACAGGTTTCTCGTGGTAAAGATTGGGGCGATGTGGAGCTCTTATTCCGCTTCGATTATGTAAACTGGAACGATTTTGATGCTAAAATCTACGGTGGTGCTGCCAATGTCTATACCTTGGGTGTGAATTATCATGTGAATAATAATGTGAAATTTATGCTGGATTATTCCTATGCCAACCACGATCGTTATGCCAATGGAAAAGGAAAACTCTATATTGGTCACGATGCCGATGGTAACTTAACCAAAGACTTTACAGAAGCTGTTGAAACTGCCGGTAAAGGGGGTGATGATTTTGGGATGATTCAAGCAAGAATTGAAATTGACTTTTAATAATAACGATATTTAAATATACAGATATGAAGAAGATATTAGCAATTATAGCATTAGCTGCCTTATTTATGGCCTCTTGCGTAAAGGATGAGCCTTTTGTAATTCCGCAAGATCCCGTCGATCCCGGAGACACTACCGTGGTGGTTACAGTGGTCATCAACGAATTGATAACCAAAGATGAAGTAGATCCTTATTATACGGACCCCAGTGGCGCCGGTTGCGATTGGGCAGAGTTTTATAATACAGGCGATAAAGCCGTAAATATTGGCGGTATG
>Ga0256913_10000322_pt1 | contig 24362 bp, 30 predicted proteins | sample Axial_MatmetaG_FD_185970 | JGI IMG/M metagenome (GOLD analysis project Ga0256913, IMG submission 185970) | Deep-sea worm associated microbial mat communities from Axial Seamount, Juan de Fuca Ridge, Pacific Ocean - Axial_Mat | ecosystem: Environmental > Aquatic > Marine > Oceanic > Microbial... | reverse complement strand
CCTTTTTTAATAGTATCTGGTTCATGTCCTCTAGTAGTAACGATTGCAAATAATTCACCATCAACTAATGTTTGTATAAATTTATTCCATGATGGACCAAAATTTTGTTTATTAACAGAATCAATAATATCTTCTAAAAACGCATTTGTTCCTCTTGGTCCAAAATCACGAAATTCATGAAATGTTTCTGGTATACATTTCCATTCTATATTATCACAATAATTTGGATATTTTTCTTTTATTTTTACAAATTTTTTGGGATTTACTTTAGTTATTACCCACTTATTATTTTCTTTATGTTTAAAACGCATTATAGTATCCATAACGAGAATATTATCATCCCAATCAAAAATTGAATATTTTAAAATATCAATATTTTCATTAATAAAATTGATATATTTTTTTATCATTTTAATTTTTTTTTATTTATATATAAATAAAAAAAAATTAAAATGCAAGATAAAAAAGAAATTGTTTTAAATAAAATATTCAATTTTTTGAAAACAACTAAAAATTGGTATATTGAAAAAGGTAAATTTTCATTTTTATATGAAGATGATGAAATAGGTTATTATTATAAAAAATTAACAGGATATAAAATTACATTAGATTTTAGTAAATATGGTAGAACACAACCAGTTTTTATAAAAATAACGAAACAATTTGATGAAGATTATGATGAAGATATTATAATTTTAATGATAGGAGACAAAAAATATGTAGGTTATAATATTATTAATGATATATATGATTTTATATCAGATACATTTGAAAAATATGACAATGGAGAGGAAGATTTTATTGCAAATAATAATATAGTTTCTGATTATTTTAAAGAACATCATTATATTAGTAATTTTAATAATTATAAAAAATTATAAAAAATAAATTTTGAAAACAAAACCAAATAAAACTATATCAAAATTAATTGATTTAACTATTAATAATAAGTTACAATGGGAAATTAATTATCAAAAATTAGATAATCATAGTAGAGAAGTTTTAACTACAGATTATTATATATCAGATAAATCTAAAATTAAAATTAATATTATTAATTTTAATGATTTATCTAATTTATTTATTAATTTTTATTTAATTAATCCCAAAAAACAAATTTATATTAATACATATTATAATGTTAATTTAAAAAAATTATTTGAATTGTTTATTAGCGCTAAATATATTAATAATATATTAAACACTCCACATTTTTTTAATGAATTAATATCATTTGATTTAGAATGGATAAAAGATAATAATCAATTTATTTATGTTTTAGATAAAATGGATATTAATGATATATTTACAAAAGATAAAATATCAACTTTAACAATTATTAAAGATTATGCGGTTATTAAAATAAATAATAAAATATTAAAAATATTTAATAATGTAGATAATTCATTATATTATTATTTAAAAGAAAATATTTAATAATTATCAAAATAAATAAAAAATTCACTTGGTCTAATATTTGTTAATATATTTTTGTGTGGTATATAAAATTTAAATGTATCCATATATGGATTATCATATGTTTCACCATAATCTTTATTTTTTAAATTAACAGTTAATTTAATATCTTTTGCATCACTTCTATTTAACCAATTATTTTTTTCACACAATGCAATAAAATTATAAAGATGATAGTCTTTTGTTGTATAGACTCTATCCATATAAATTCCTTTATTTGTTTTCCATAATAATGCTCTACCTAATAATTGGTTTGTTTTAGGGTCTATTTTAATTATTAAACGACAAACATCTGGATTATCTTCATAAATAAATAAAAATCTTTGATGTGATTTATATCTCATACATGATTTATTTAATGTACCATTACCAATTGCATAATTATCTTCTAAATACCATTTTGTAATATCTTTACCTTTTACTATTTTAATTGTATTATCATTTGACATTTTTAGGTCATTTATAGATTTAAAAATATTTGATATTTTTTCTATAACTTTAGGATAAGGTTTTAAATCAATAACAGCATGATTTTTCAATAATCTACCTATTTTTATTTCTTGTCTATATTTATTATTGTATGGGTCTATATTATTGTTAATTATTTTATCGATTTTATTTTTTGGTAAATATGATACCATATCTATTTTAGTTTGTGATATGTCTATATAATCAATACTATTACTAATTAAATTAATATCTAATAATTTTTTAATTCTATTTGTAGCATTTTGGACTACTTTATATTTTATTTGATTTAATCTAATTTTATTATTTATATTTAAACAAATACTATTTGAATAATATTTTAATATATTTTTATTGTTAAAAAATTTTTTAACAGATATATTTGATAATATATTAGAATATGGTATAAAAAATTTATAACAATGAGTTTGTAATTCTCTTGCTAATGTATGTGAAAAATCAATTCCTCTTATATTTTTATCATTAATTATATACCATATATTAAAATTGTTCATTTATTTTTTTTTTTATTTTTTAATCTTCATTAAATATATCTAAATTTAAATCATCAATATTATTATTAGGTTCATATTTAATAATATCATAATTAACTATATCTACAGCTATATTTGAATCATTATACATTGAATATGTGTTGTTTATAAAATAAATACAATATGATACTAATTTCCATATTTTTTTTTCTTTTATATTAGAATATGATGTAATAATTGTTATTAATTTATTTAAAGAATCTTCAATATAAATATTTAAATTAATATCTTCTTTATTATTTAAGGATGATATTTTATATAAAATAATAGTAATTTTTAAAAAAATTTTAAATGATTTATATATATATTCTATATAATATTTATAATCTATTTTTTTATTAAAAGAAAATATTATTCTTCTATATCTATTAAACTCATTTGATAATATTTTTTTTTCTTCTTTTAATTTTGGAATATCGTTTTTATCTAATAATTTAATTTCATTTTCAATTTTATCATATAGATTTTTTTTCCAAAAATTTTCATTTAATTTAAAATTATTATAATTAAAATATGATGTTATCATTGTTTTTTCTAATTTTTAATTATATATTAAATTATTTAAATAACTTTTTTTCTAAAAATTTTTTTAAAATATCACCATGACATGATTTTGGTTTACACCAACATACTAAATTTATATTAAAATTATTTTTAATATAAAAATCTGTTAATTTTTTTAATTCGTTAATGATAATGGGATCATTATCTTTTATTTTAAATTTTAACCATTCTTCATAATTATCAATTGCCTTTTGTCTATTATCAACTATAATGCAATTATATTTAGATTTTTTATGAGAATATGGATTACCTAAAAGTGATGGACGAGCAATATAAAAATCTATTGATGTGACTTTATGATTTTTTTTATTTACAACATTTATTGACATAAATTATTTGTTAATTTTGTATATAATATAGGATTAATTATTTTTAATAAATTATAATAATTTGTTTTAACTCTAAATAATGTATTATTTGATGGTATATAGATATACCATTTTTCATCATTTGAGAAATATAAATGTATATATTTATATTTATATTTTATTTTATAAGAAAAATATGTGTTTATTTTTTTATTAAATTTTAATTTGTATACATCATAATCACTTAAACCAAATCCATCATTTAAAATATAATCAATACCTTTAGGATAATCAATTAATTTATTAATAGATAAATAATATGTTTTTTTTATAAAATTAATTAATTTTTCAAAAAAAAATTGATAAAATAATTTAATAGTAATTAAAAATTGATAAATTTTATTTAAAATATTTGTAACATAAATTAAAAATGCTCCAATTATGATTAAATATATTATTGATATATTATATAATGTTATTTGCATATTAAATATTTTAAATAAAAATAAATAAAAAATATCAAAAAATAAAATAATAATTTATTTAGTTTGATAAACAAATATATTTTTTTTTAATATAAAATAAAAATATAAAAATTATATGAAAATATCAGTTATTATGTCTAGTTTTTTGCATCCATATCCAGGATCTGCTACAAATAGAGAACAAAAATTTATTAGAGCAGTTAAAAGTTTTATTAAACAAACACATAGAGATAAAGAATTAATAATAGTATCTGATGGTTGTGATATAACAAATAGATTATATAATCAACATTTTAGCAATGAAAAAAATATTAAATTAATTAGTATACCAAAACAACCATTATATTCGGGGATTATGAGAAATATTGCATTTGATGTAGCGGAAGGTGATATAATTTCATATTTAGATAGTGATGATGCATTTGGTAATAAACATTTAGAAATAATTAATAATCAATTTGATATAAATAAATATGATTGGATATATTATGATGATTATATGGTTTTAAATAAGGATTTTAATAAATTTCAAATAAGAAAAGTAGAAACTAGATATGGTAGTATAGGAACATCATCAATTAGTCATAAAAATCCAAAATTATTAGAAAAAGGCAAATATTTAAAATGGACTACAGGATATGGTCATGATTTTATATTTGTTTTTAGATTAAACGCATTAACAAATAATTTTAAGAAATTAACCAATAAACCACAATATATAGTTTGTCATTATATGAATGGTGATTTTTGATATATAATATATAATTTTTTTTATATATAAATTATATGAAATATATTAAAAAATTAAATATAAATTTTGATAAATGGGAAGAATATGATAATGATATAAATTTATTTTTAGTTAATGATTTCTTAAAAATAAGTAATAGTGTTGGTTATATAAATAAATATGTATTAATTTTAACAATTGATAATGTAAAATATATACAAAAATTTTTAAACGATAATTTTGATGTAAATTATACTACAATATTTCTTTATTTTAAAATAAAATTTAAAAACATTTATATCTATAGAAAAAGAAATGGAATATTAATATTTAAAAATAGAAAATTGTTATTAAAAAATGATGAATTAATTTATATTAATTTTAATCCAAAAATAAAACCGATTATACCATAGTAAAATGATTTTATAATTTTTATATATAAAATAAAAAGTTATATGTCTAAATATAGATTATTTATAAATATGGATATACCAGTAGACACAAAAGATAATTGGGATTTAATTATGAATTTTAAAGATTTATGGAATAAATATACAAGTAATGAAATGGATATAAATAATTTTACGATTAAATATAAATATAGAATTAATGAATATAAAAATGATATTATTAATATAAAAGGTGTTGAAATATGGAATAGTTTAGTAAATATTTTAAATTCATTAACTGAATATAATGAATCAAATTGTTATTCTAAATTTGATGAAATATATAATTGGGCAGATAAAAATAATATAAAAATAGAAGTATAAAAATGAACAATTTAAAATCATTTGAGAATTTTAATCAAGATCAATTAGCTAAACCAATTGATCCAGTACCTGGGGATATAGTGTTAATTAATTATGAAATACCAGGTGGTAAAAAAACTAAAGGAGGTAAAAATAAACGATATATTGATACACCAGTTAAAATATTAGATGTTATCCGAACAGGTAATGGTGTTTTATATAATGTAACACATAATGTAGAAGGTAGTAATATTAAAAATGCACCCAATCATTCTATTAGAAAATATAATATAAAAGGTTTATATAAAGGAATAGATACACCAGTTGGGCCAGGTTGGTTTACTGGTAAACCATCATCATTAACAGGAACAAATCAGGTATCCAATGATATGTATTTATAAAAAATTTTTAAATATGAAAAAATATATTAAATTTATAAATGAAAACAACAATGGTTATGAAACAGGGTATTTTAATTATAAAAATTTACCTTTTAAATTAAGAGTTGAATATGTTAATGATATATTAGAGATATATATAATATATAAAAATTTAATATATGATAATTTATCAATTACAATTCCACAAAGTAAAGAATTGTCATATGATGAATTTTATTTAAATCCAAAATTAAAAAAAGATTTAATAAATATTTTAGAAAAAGAAGGGTTTATAGAAAATACAAAAGATAGTCAGATTGTTGGAAATATAAAAACAAAATCATATAAATTAATATAAAATGTTTAAAATAAAAAGATTAGCAAATTACACAATAGAAAATGATATACAATATGATGAACCAGATATATCATATATGACAAATTGTGAAGATTTTTTTGATTTTAAATATCTTCAAACAAAAGACGATTTGATTTTATTAAAAAATAAAATAATAGATAAATTATCAAATAAATATTTAAATATATCAGGCATTAAATTAAAATATTATAATAGATTAATTGAAACAATTTATTTATATATAGATTATATAGAATATTTTGAAAAAAGATATGGTAAAAAAACATATAGATTTATTGGAAAAAAATTACCTGATATTAATTTAGAATATGAAAAAACAATTGCAAAAGCATCGGATATGAAATCAATTTTAAAAAATACATTTGATGGTGGTTTTGTTGAATATTGGTCATTCAATGATTATATTGTAATTAGAACAATAAAAAGATTAAAAAAAGATATGAATTTTGGAATATTATGAAACATTTAATGCAACAGTATTTAGAAGTATTTTTTCAACGAAGTAAAATAAGTGGACAATATATATTAAAAGCATATAAAAACGAATTCAATGATTTTATTGATTCTATAAAAGATTATAATAATAAAAAAATTAGTTTATTAGAATTAAAAATTCATTTTTTTAGTTTTTTAAAATTAATTGGTATATCTGTTCCAATTATTACAAATACTTTTTTAGGATTATCTATTATAATAGCATTAAAACATTGGAAATTAGATAAATATCTACCTAATTCATTTAAAGATGATTATATTGAAAAATAAAATAAAATTATTTTTTAATATCTATTATTTTTTCAAAACCATTATTTTTACTTATATCTAAAATATTTAAAATTTCTAATGCATCTTGTTGAACCTTTAACCCACAACCACTAATATATCCAGTTGGATATGATTTTAAATGTTTTTCATTATTATAAAAATGATTTATTTTAGTTAGAATTGTTTTTGTTGGTATTGTTTTTGGGTAATTTTTATATAATTTTCTATATGTATTTTTTATTAATAATAATTTATCATTATTAGTTATATTATTATTAGATAAATTTTTTGTTAATTCATTTATTTTATCAATAATTTCAGTTGTTATATCAGGATCGGATTTAATTTTAATTTTAGGTTTCATATCGGGTCCTTTATTACATTCTAGTAATATTGGATTTAAATTTTTATCAATAATAAAATCAACACCAAAAACTTGAGCGCATTTATTATTAATAAATTTTTTATCATTCCCAATTTGATCTTTAAATGCATTTAAAAAAAGTGATAATGAATTATTAATTTTATTAAAAAATTTATTATAATCATAATTATTATCATTTAAATACGTTTTAAATTGTTCTAATGTTAGTGGATAATCATCATATAATTTAATATCCATATTATATGATGTGATTTGTGATTCAAAGTCATATGATTCATTATTATATTTATTTTTAGTATAAATACATGTACCATATTTATTAATATATGCAGTTATTGTATTATTTTCAATAACTATCATTAAATAAATTCTTAAATTAATTTTTCTATCTTTTACTAGAAATGGTTCAATTAATTTTTGTGCAATTAAATAATCATTTTTATAACCGTTTATAATTTCTTCTTTATCTGATGTTATTTTTAATCCTTCCTTTCTTTGTATTTTCTTTTTTAAAATATATTTTGTGTTATTGTCTAATTTAATTTTTTCTATATCAGATTTATTATCTAATAAATAAGATGATGGGATTATTTTAGTTGATATTTCCTCACCATAATATTTATATAATGTTTTACAAACATTATATTTACTAACAATATTATCACCATTTGGAATAGCAAATATAATTTGATCTTTATTTTTTATTTTTAATTTTTTTAATTTTTCATCTATATTGTTATAACCACCTTGTGGAAACCAAATTGACCAATTGTTTTTTAATGTATTTAAAAAATTATTATTATTTAATATATCAATATAACCACCAATACTTAATGATGTATAGTTACATTTATAATATCCATTAATATTTATTTTTTCTGATTTTTTTGATAAATCTGTTTTAGATTCATCATTTTTAATATAATTATTAATTTTTTGTATACTGTTATTAAATATATTTGATATTATCATTTATGAAAATTTTTATTTAAAGATAAATAATTTATTTTAATAAATAAAGGATAAATTTAATTTTATTTTTTAATATATACTATTAAAATAAATATTAGTCATGGTTATTAAAAAATTTAATAAATTTATCAAAGAAAATGTAAATAAATTATCATCTGAATTTTGGATTAATGAGTTAGATGAAAATAATGATATTAATTTAGATATAGATGAACAAGATATCAATAATAATGAAATGAGTGATGATAATTTTGATATTGGTTTTAATATGTCAAATAATCCAGATATTGATATAGATGGTTTATCAGAATCTTATTCAGAATTAAAAGATTATGAATTAAAAGATGTATTTGATCAAGAAGAATATATGAATGATGATGATGATGATGATGAAATTGATGATTAAATTAAGTAAAATAAATGTCAATACAAAGATTAAATATTAATAAATCAAATAAATCAAATAATAATTTTTTGAATTTTGGTGAGTATAGAAAAGGGTCTAATGAATATGGTCAATTTATACAAGATTTAATGTTATTTTTAAGAAATTATAAGGATGATAATAAATCAAAATTATTATTTAAAATAAAAGATATTTCATTTGATATTAATAAATTATTAAAATTAAAAAATGATGATAATAAAAATAGATTGATATCTTTTGATATTAATTTTTATGATAAAAATCATCAATTAATTAATAGTATAGATAATAATGGTTATGTTGAATTTTTAAATTTAAATAAAAAAAGTGATAGACCCTGGGAAAAAAAAGAAATTAATTTTTAATTTAAAAAATAAATATTATATTTAAATCATAAAATAGATTTAATGAATAAAAATACATTAATTTTAAATAAAATATTATTATTAACAAACAATAATAAATTAAATTGGAATATTATTTTAATAAATAATAATTTATCTATATTTGAATGTAATTATTTTATCACAAAAAGAAAATTTGTTCAAATTATATTAAATTATGATAAAAGAAAAATTTTATCATCGTTAATATTTAATTATATTAATGATGATAAACATATTAAAACTGAAATATTAGAAATATATCCAAATTCGTATTTAAATATAATAAAACAACAAATAGAATTAAGAAAAATTAAAAAAATTTATAAATCTGTAAAATAATTTTTTTTATTTAAATAATTTAAATATTTTTATTAAAAATAATATAAATGAAAACTGCACTATTAGTTATTGATGTACAAAACGATTTTATAAAAGAAGATGGTAAATTATATATACCGTATTCTAAAAAAATTATTAAGGGTATTAATGATATTAAATATAATTTTGATATTGTTTGTTATACGAAAAATATATTTCCAATAAAAAAAGAATATTCTAATAGTAATAATATCACAATTAGTGATAGTGGCAAATATTGTGTATTAGGGACAGATGGGGCAAAGATTTATAATGATTTATTAATTAATAATAATATATTTATTAGAAATTATGATAGTAATTATAGTGCTTTATTATCTACAAATAATAGTAATATTACATTACTTGATTTTTTAAAAAGTAATGATATTACCCATGTATTTGTATCTGGTGTACCTGGTGATTATTCTGTTAAATATTCATTGATTGATTTAAATAAACATTTTAAAACATATATGATTATTGATTTAATTAGAACGTTAGGTAAATTAGATTCATTTATTAATTTTTTAATAAAAAAAAGAATCAATTTAATTAATTCTTTTGATATTAAAAATATTTTAGATAAATTAAAAACAAATAAAAAATATTATTTAAATATAAAAAAATCAAATATTAAAAAATCACCATTATTATATACAACATATTTATATTAGAATAATTGAAATAAAACAAATTAAAATAAATTAAAACAAATTAAAACAAATTAAAACAATTAAATTATGTGGATTACATGGATTATTATGGGAATACTATCAATAAGTATAGGATTCTTTGGGTTTAAAAAAGGATGGTTTAGAGGATATAACCCACCTCTAATGAAAAAAATATTAATTGGAATTGGTTCAATTATGTTAATGTTTGGTATATTATCAACAAGTTTTGTTGTTGTACCAACAAAACATACAGCTCATTTAATTAAAAAATATGGGTCAGAATTAGAAAATAATAGAGTTATAGCAATTAATGGTGAAAGAGGTAGACAATCAAGATTATTACAAGAAGGATTAAATTTTAGTCCATTTATTAGAGTTATTTATAATATTGAATTTGTTCCTTATGAAAAAATTAATGAGGGAGAAGTTGGATTATTAACAGCTGTGGATGGATCACCAAATGAAAATGGTTTATATATAGCACCTAATTGGTTGTCAAATTTTGCAGATACAACATATAAATATGATACAATTTATCAAGATAGTAATTATACTATAAATAAACAAATGATAATAAAATATCCAACTGATAAATTATCTGAAATAGAAACTAAAATGTTGGATCCAAAGTATTTTATTGAACACAATGGTAAAAAAGGACCACAGTTGAATGTATTAAAACCTGGTGAATATAAAATAAATAAATATATGTGGAAAATTGATATTGTACCAGCCACAAGAATTCCAGATGGACATGTTGGTGTAGTGATTTCTAGAGTTGGTGAGGTACCAGATAATATTGAAATATCAAATAATACACATAAATTAACAACACCTGTAGTAGATAAAGGTTATATGGGTATATGGAAAGATGTTTTAAAACCTGGTATGTATTATTTAAATAGACATCCAGATAAAAATAAAGGTGCTTATGAAGTTAAATTAATTGATACTAGAGTTCAAACATGGACATATAAGGGTGGTTATAACTATTATACAATTGATTTAGAAATAAATGAAGATGGTAGAATAAATCAAACAAAATCTAGTATTTTTACAGCAGAAACACCAAGTAATGCAGCAGATAAAGCAATTATGGCTAGATCTAAAGATGCATGGGATATTTTTATAGATTGTAGAATATTAGTACAAATTCAACCAGCATTAGCTCCTTATATTATTGCGAGTATTGGTGGGTTAGATGATTTAGAAAATAAAATAGTTACACCATTAATTCGTTCTGTAATTAGAAATATTGCCGAAAATAGATTAGCATTAACATTTGTATCTGAAAGATCAATTATTGAACAAAAAATTGATTCAATATTAAGAAAGAAAAGTAATATAATTAATGAATTTAAAATGAATAATGTTTATATTAAACCTGTTTTATTAATACCAGATAAAAGAAATCAGTTGGCAACAAAAATGGTTAAAACATATGAACAAGAGAAAAAAGCATTTGATAAAAAAGTGGAAACAGAAAGAGCAAGAGAATTAGCTGAACATCAAAAAATAATTGTTGAAGCTGAAGTTAACAAAAAAGCAGCAATGGAAAATAAAGAAGCACAATATTTAAATGGTCAAGGTACAAAATTAAGAATGATTGAAGAAGCTAAAGGTCAAGCAGCTTTAAGAGATGTACTTGGTGTTGAAAATACTTTTAAACTTGAAATGGCATCAACAATAAAATTATATCCAAAAGAAGCATGGCAAGTACCATTATTTAATGGGGGTGGAAGTGGAAATGATGCATATACAGCAATAACAATTAAAAATATGTTTAAAACTATTCAAGATTTAGGAATGAATCCAATTATTCTTGAACAATCAATTGATAATTATAATAAAAATCAAAAACAATTGAAGAAACAACCAAAGAAAAAACAACCAAATTCTATTGATTAAACTTCGTTAAATAGTATTTAAAATAAAAAACCATTGATTATCAATGGTTTTTTATTTTTAAAAAATAATCACCAAATAAAGGATATTTTGAATTTTTTTTATATGAAAAAATTTCATTTTTTATTTTAATAAATGATAAATTTTTAATATCTAAATATTCATGTCCACTATTATATGATGATTCAATATCACCATAGATTGAATCAATTTTATATATATTTCCTATTAATATTTGATTATATGTTCTTATACATAAAAACGATGATTTGTATAAATTTAATACAGTATCCTTTTCATCCATATCATTCCAATTATTAAAATCTATATTTAATTTATTAATATATTTCATTTAATTTTTTGATTTCTTAAACAATTATAATTTACTTCATATATTTTAGGATTTTTTAATATATCTTTTTTGGATACATTAATACCAATAATTAAAATTTTATTATTTTTATAAAAATCAGTTTTTATTAAATCTTTATATTTAATTGTTTCATTGTAATGAATTAAATCGTTATCATTAATTTCTTTTATATTGTGAATAACGTTGAAATCATGAATATATCTATGATTTAATAAACAAATACCATAATCAACAACATTACCATAATAACTATTATTTATTTTATTTATATTTAATATATAACCTAAATATAAATTATAACTTGATTTAAAAATTAAATAAGTACATTCATTTTTTAATTTATTCCATTGGTCAAAATCTATATTTAATTTTTTTATATATTTCATATTTAGATTTTTTTAATATTTTTTAATCTGTAATGTTTTACAAAATTAATAATTTGTAAAATAATCATAATCATCAGTTTTAAGTATTATTTCTTTAAAATAAGTATCTTTATAATTTGAATTTCTTACATAATATTTAGTATAATTACTATCACTTTGTAACAATAATTGTATTATTTTTTCTTCTTCTTTATTAAAATAATCATTATATTTTTTATTGAATACTAATGTTATCATAGAATGATCTTCATAATGTCTAATATTTAATTCTTTCAATTTATCATTATAATTATATAATAAATCAGTAACTTTCTTTTTAAAATTATTTACTATAGTTTCAGATCTTTTTCTGCTATCAGCATATAATTTTTTGTGTTTTTCTTTGCAATATTTATCTACTTCTTCCTTTTTCATATTATATAATAATTTTCTGATTTTTGTTTCATCATCACCATATCTAATTGCACAATAAACAAAATCTCCATATTTATTCTTAAATTCAATATGTTTAATTGTTGGTTTAACATTTTTATTAATATCTGATATTTGTAGATTACCTAAAAATTTAGAATTAATTAATTCTGGGTATTGTTTATTATATTCTTTTATAAAATATTTAATAATTTTACCACCTATATCAGGTGAAATTTTATATTCATCTTTAGTTACATTTAATCTAACCATCATTTCCCTTTCTTTTGGACTAGGTGATTCATTCCAATTTAAATTTGATGAAATATTTGGATTATATATTGGGTTTTTTTTCCATCTAGTATCTGTTACATTTATTTTTAATTTATTAAATATAGGAGTATTAAACATCATTTCTAATTTATTTCTTCTAAATGTAATTTCAAATGGAATAAAACTTATAACTATTTCTCGTTTACCTGGAAAATTATTTCCCGTATAATTATTATTATATACTGGGTGAAATTTATCAAATAAATATGTAATTTTATCAAATCTACCAATGCTTAATTTACCATTATCAAATAATTTATTTGATGATTTGTGTTTTAATATTGATACTTTTCTTAAATCTTTATTGTTTTTTATAAAATCTTTTTTTATTTCATCAAATAAGTTTGCCGCTTTTACATCATTTTTATATCTTACTGGATTTAATCTTGATAATTCACCATATAACGATTCATTTAATTTATTAAGTTTATTTAATTTATCCATATCTAAATATTTAGATAACACCATTTTTGATGGGGATAGAATTTTTCTAAAATTTTTACCTTTTCTTGATATCCTTAACAATTCCTTATATGGTAAACATAAATTATCTTTAACTCTCTTATCAACACATATTATAAATGGTTCTTTTGTTTTTCTATTATTACAATCTAAATTTATCATTACCATAATATATGAAATTTGGTTATATTTATAATAAACAAATTTGTTATTTTCATAAACATCATCATCTATATCATCCCATTCTTCACCAAATGGATCAATTTCATTAAAATTATCTATATCCAAATTATTATCATTGATATTATTATCGATATTATCAATATAATTACCAACATTCCATTCTTTTATTAAATTAAATTTCTTTAAATATTTCATTTTTTCATTTTTTTTTTATTTATGATAATCTTCCTTATATTTCATTTTCCATTTAGAATTAGGTTTATAATTATTATTTAAAAAATAATTATATATTTTTTTCCAATCTTTTTCTGGGTTAAAACCAGCTTTATCATCAATTAATACATTAAAATAATATTTTTGTTCATAAAAACCATATGATCCTTTATAACTTGATATTTCTGGGTTTTCATTTAAATATTTAAAATAAATATTATCTTCAGCAAATTGTTCCATATATGTTTGAATTTCATCTGGATACGATGATGTTGATAATATAAGTATTATATCTTTTCGATTACTCAATAATTGTAATGTTTCTTTTGCATATGGATAATATATTATTTCTTTTGATTTTTTTCTATAATCTGGTACAGATATAGTACCATGTATATCAATTGCCCAGTATGTTTCAAACCATTTTCTTTTTTCAGCATGTTTGAACATTTTATCTATCCAATTAACTATTGGATTTTGATTATTATAATAATAATCAAAATCAATATTATATGTTGTATTAAAATTATTATATTTTTTCAATATTTTATTAAATTTAACTTTATATATTATTTTTAAATATTAAAAAAAATTAAAAATCAAATTTTTTATTTAAACAATCATTTACATATAGTTCAGGGATTTTAAATATATCTTCTTTATCTACATTAATACCAACAATTAAAATTTTATTTTCTTTATAAAAATTAGTTTTTATTAAATCTTCATATAAAATATTTTTTTTATAATAATAAATATAATTATTTATAGATATAATATTATTAATAACATTAATATTAAATAATTTTTTTTCATTTAATAATTTGATAAAATAATTATTATTTTTTTTTATTATAAATCCTAAGTATAAATGAAATTTACTTCTAAAAATTAAATAAATACAATCATTATTATTTAATTCGTCCCATTGATTAAAATCTATATTTAATTTATTTATATATTTCATATTTTTTATTCTTTATATATTCTAAATCAATAATTTTATATGTGTTACGAACACCTGTATTCCATTTAACAAATACAACATGATTATTTTTTTTAACAATGTAATATCTATCATTATAATCATATATATAACCAATTGTATCTTTTGGATTATTTTTTGTATTTCTATTATAATAGATAGAGTCTTTTCTTATTCTTATTTTTGTTCCCTCTGGATACATTTTCTTATAATAATCAATTGTTTTACCTTCAATAAATTTTATATTATGCCATCCTGGATTATTATTTAATTTACCCCATTGATCAAAATCTATATTTAGTTTCTTTATATATTTTATATGATTATTTTTATAAGTATTATTTTCTATAATTAATTTTATATGAGTCGGGTGTTTTAATAATATATCAAAATCTTGCTTTATAATATTTCTTAAATACTCTAAAATAAATTCTTTTTCATATATAATATTCCAATTTGATGGTATAATATTTTTTATTTTGTTTAAAGAAATTGGTAAATAATTTTCTTTTGATTCTCTATTCCAATTTTCTATATATTTATATTTTAATAGATAATGTATTAAATTATGATAATTTTTATTAATTGGTCCCCATATATTTTCAAATGATTTTAATGTAAAATTTGATTTTTTATATATTTTATTAATATCATTATTGTCTATATTAAAATTATCAAAATAATCTTTATATAACATATCTCGAATTACAATATATTTAAAATTATTTTTAAATATAGTTTTCCAAAAATGATATATTTGTTGTTTAGTTGAATATGAATAAATTTCATGTATTACACTTGATAATAATAGTAATGGACTATTATAATTTTTTGTTATTTCTTTTATATCATTAAAATTATCAAATACATAATCTATTTTTTTTGTTTTTAATATTGATAATAATGTTGAATCTATTTCATATGCAATAGTACATATATCTGGATTTATTTTTTTTATTGTTTCTAATAATACACCATCAGCTGCACCAAAATCAACTATACAATCAAATTTAATTTTACCTATAAAAAATAATTTATCCCATAAACCATAAGACATTCTATCTAAATATTTTCTTATATTATTTATTGATATATCACCAACAATATTTTCATATAATTTATATTTAATTATCATTTAATTGACATCTATTTATTTATATATATATATAAATTATATTATAAAACAAAAAATATAAATATGACAAAAATTATAAAATTAAATAAAATAAGCAAATCAAGTGATTTTATTGATGCACTTAAAGATAAAAAATTGTTAATATATGAAGATATACAAGGTTCTCAAATTTATGTAAAATTTAATGGTGATAAATTTATTATAAAACCAAAATCAATTAAAAATGATGAATTAAATTTTGTTGATTTAACTGTTCAAAAATTTTATAATCAAGCATTTATATTTTTTAACTCTTTACCAACTTATATAACAGATATTTTAAATACTAATTGGTGGTTTGTTTTTGAATATTTTCCTGATAATCAACCAGCTCATATAAAATATAATAAAAAACCTAAAAATTCTTTAATTTTAACATGTATATTAAAAGGTAGTAAACATACTTATAATTATAATGAATTAATTGAATTTTCTAAATTATTTGATGTTGATATATTACCAGTTTTATTTAAAGGTAAATTAAATACATTACAATTAGAAATAATAAATTTATTTTTAAATACATCAGAAAAAGATTTAAAATATGTATTTGGTGAAGATAATTTTGCAAAATTTTTCTATTCAATTTTAAATCCAGAATTAAATAATTCATTTTTAATGAACAATGATGAATTTAATGATAATATTGAAAAATTAGTTATTAAAATAGATAATAATGATGAATTTTCATTTGAAATATTAAATCCAATATATAAAAAATTATCTTTAAATAATAATACAGAATATATTGAAATATATTCATTGATTTTAATTAATTTTCTAGAATTTTTACAAATTGATGATTTTGATAAAATTAAATTAAAATCTTTAAATAAAGATGATATCTATATTGAATTTATTAGTATTATGTTTAATAAATATATGGATAATGTAAAAAAAGATATTTTAAAATGGGATTTTCATATACCAGAATTTTTTAAAGAAGATAAATTTAAAATTAATTTAGAATTATTAAAAAATAAAATAACAATAGAACATATTAAAACAAATTCAAAAATAGAATATGTTTTTAAAATTATATTAGGATCATTTCATAAACAAAGAAAAAAACCAATAGGATTATTTACAAAACAAACAGTAAATTTATTTAATGAAACTGTTATTAATATTGATAAAATTTTAAATAAATCATTAAATATAAATATAGAATATAAATTAAAAAAATCTGATATTAAAAATTTTAATGATTTTTTTGATATAAAATTTAATATAGATAATGATGGTAAATTATATCCAGATATATATAATCAATTTAAAAATATTGATATATCAAATAATAAAAAGAAAAAATCAGTTCCAATTAAGAAGAAATTAAAATGATATTTTTATATATAAAATAAAAATATCTTTTAAAATGAAATTAAACATAAACGATTTAAAGTCTAAATTTGAAAATGGTGATATACCAACAGAACAAGATTTTACAAATTTAATAGATTCATGTTATAATAATAGTGGAAGTACACCATCTAATAATGTTATAAATATTCATGGATTTGATTTATTAAAACCTGAAACAATTGGAGTTATACAATTTGATAATAATAGTAGAACATTTCAAATATCAAATAATCCAAATGAAACATATTTTAGTTTTTATTCAAATAATAATTATTATGAAAAAACAGTTGATACTGTAGTTATACCAAATATTACAGGTAATTATCATATTTATTTTGATGGTGATGGTAATTTACAATATATTGATGAAACATCAATAACAAATGATATTTATAATGATATTTTTTACAAATATGCTATTGTTGTGTCAATATATTGGAATAGTATTTTAGTTAGTGGTTTTGTTGGTGACAATAGACATGGTTTTCGTATGTGTGATAGAAATAAAGAATATAATCATAACACATTTGGTGCAAGATATGAGTCTGGTATTGATATATCAGGATTAACACAAAATTCAAATACTTATTCAAATATTAGTAGTGGTTATTATTGGGATGAAGATATTAGACATTCTATACCATCATTAAGTCAACATTTACATGTATTTAGATTAGGAACAGCCGATAATGAATGGTATTTTACACCATTTACAAATGAAATTGGATATAAACAAATATCAAATACATATTATGTTTATAACAATTTTGATTCAGGTCAATGGAATTTAACTGAATTAAGTCCTGGTAAATATATGAATATATATTTTATTGCAACAAATGAATACACTGGAGGTGCAAAAGTAATCAAAATTTTAGGTTTAAATTCGTATAATAGTTCAATTGATGCTAGAAGAATGGTAAATGATGAAATATTAGAATTATATAAAAATGCTGCTGGTTTATTATCTCCTGAATTTTTATTTTTATACACTTTAGTTATTAACGAAAAAGGTATCGTACAAAAAATAAATAATAAATTATATCAAGATTTAAGACAGACAAAAAGTATTACGTTTGATTCATTAAATATTGTTAAATTACCATATAACGGAAATATAGAAGTAACTATTAAATCTGATGGTAGTGGTGATTTTTTAGATTTTGTTGATTTTCAAAATTGGATAAATTTATCTGTGTTTTCTCCAAACACTACTATAATTTTACATGTCCCAGATCCTAATTATGATTTTGAAATAAATAATAATTATTTATTAAAATTAACAGATAAATCATTAAATTTAAGAATAGAAGGAACATATAATTCCACTATAGTTAATTTATCATCATCAAATCCATCAAATTATAAAGGACTATTTTCATTATTAAATTCTAGTTTATCTGTATATAATATACATTTTATTGATAATAGAAATTATCAAAATTTTTATTTTATTAATAGTGTATCTTCAATAATAGATTTACAACATATTAAATTTGAAAATGGTGGATATATGACATTTGGGTATAATTCAATTATACGAACATATAATATAGAATTTATAAATATGAATCCATCATATAGACATATATTATCTGTACATAATGCATCTGTTGGAACATTTGGTGGTAATTTTAATGTTACATCAATATATAGTACGGATATATTAACATCTAATGATGGTTCTAATGTTATTTTTAAAAATATAGATATGAATATTAATAATTCAAAAAAAACATTTAGAGCAAGGGCAAAAAGTGTAATTCAATTTGCTGATCATTCTGATAATATTATTTTAAATTCAACTGAAACAATGTTTAATATATCAGATAATGGAAATATAATATTAGATATAGAACCAATACAAAGTGGAACAACAAATCCAATTAGTTCGACAAAATATTCAATACAACCTAATATATTAGATAATAATCTTGGTATAATTAATAAAATGTTTTTGTCTCATATGTCATTTAATGGTAATAATGGAACAACAACAAATAGACCAATTGGCATTTCAACTGGATATCAATATTTTGATACTGATATTAATAAACCAATATGGTGGAATGGTTCAAATTGGGTAGATTCTAATGGTGCAAATGTTTAATTTTTTTTTTAATATATAAGTTTTTGATTATATAATTTTTATATATAAAAAAAAAATAAATAATGAAAAAAAATCAAAATAAAGTATCAATAGCTGATAAAGCATTAGCTAATGCGGTTGATAAAGGAGAAATTAATATTAATTTATTATCAAAAAAAAGAAAAAATAAAATAAAGAAAATAATGAAAACAACATCAAAAAGAGATCTAGAAAGATCATCTAGACTTAAATATAGATTTTCTAAAAGAAAAATAAAACATTTATCTAATAATGAGAATATAAATCAAGATGAATTTAAAGATATTATAAATAATATAGAAGAATGGGATGATCCAATTAAAGGGGGACTAGCTAAAGATAAAAAGCCTGGTGATTTTAATATTGATAAATTATCTAAAGGTTCTGAAATACAAATGGAACATACAGATGACCCTAATCAAGCAATTGATATAGCTATGGATCATTTAACAGAATTTGATGATTATTATGATGATGATAAAGGATTGCCGTCAATGGAAAAAGAATTAAGTGATAATAAAAAAATATTAAAATTTGATGATTTTAAAAAAGATAATGATGATGATTTAAATAATGATTTAGATGATGATGATTTAAATGATGATGAATTAGATGATGATGATTTAGATGATAATTTAGATGACGATGATTTAAATGATAATGATTTAGATGATAAAAATTTAGATATAGATAATTATCTAAACCGTAATAAAGAAGAAGATGATAATTATTTAACATATAAAGAAATTAAATTTAAATTAACACCAAAAAATAATGATATAGATATGAAAGAAAATTTTATTAGGAATTTTAGTTCTTTCAGAAAATTAAATGAAAATGAAAATGAAAGACAAGAACCAAAAATGTACCCTAAAGAAAACAAATTTAAAAGAGTTATTAAATCATCTGATAATATTGAAGAATCATTAATTGAACACAATTTTAAATCAGATGATACAGATGGGGATTATATTATATTTGATTTAATGAATAAGTCATATACATTAACAGATGATTTACCAGATGATATTAGACCATGTGGTAATAGTGAATTTGATCACATTATGAATAATTTATAAACTTTTTAAAAAATTATTATTAAAATAAAATAAAAAAAATAATGAATTATAAAAATTTATTTTATTTTGATATTGAAACTGTGTCTAAATATAGAAATTTAATTGAATTTGAAAAAAATGATAATAGAGGTTATCATTTATTTATAAAAAAAATTAAAAGAAAAAGTTTTAGATTTGAAGATTGGAAAAAAGAATTTCATATTGTATATAAAGAGAAATCATCAATTATTCCAGAATATGGTAAAATAGTAGTTGTTACTATGGGGTATTTTAAAAATGATGAATTTAAATTAAAATCAATATATAATGATAATGAAGAAATTCTAATAAAAGAAGTTCATAAAATATTTACAAATATAAGTAATAATACAACATTTGGGTTATGTGGGTATTATATAAAAGGATTTGATATTCCATGGCTAAATAAAAAAATGTTAAAATATGGTTTAAAATTACCAAATAATTTAAAAATGTTTAATATAAAGCCATGGAATATGAATGTATATGATTTATCTGATATGTGGACAAATGGCACAATAGAAAAATCATCATTTGATGAAATGTTATATGAATTAAATATACCAAGTCCAAAAGATAATATGAGTGGTGAATTAGTTAATGAAGAATATTGGATCAATGATAATTTAATTGGAATTAAAGAGTATTGTGAAGAAGATGTTAAGTCTTGTGTTTCAGCCGCTAAAATATTAATGGATAAAATTTAAGGGATTAAATAAAAATTAATCCCTTAAATAATAAAACGGGAGTCATTTTTTATTAAATGACCTATATATATGGATTTTGGAACATTACTATATATTTATAAAAAAAAATGTTTTTTTTCCATTTTTTATTTTTTTGTATAAAAATTATATGTATATTTGTTCTTTAAATAATCCCGATGTATCCCCTCAAGCTTATACCTTGTAGAAAGGGTAATTGGTTGCATGTTGGTTCGACCCCAACCTTCGGGACAAAACCGATTCTATTTAAGAATCGGTTTTTTTATTAAATTCGAATTTATCTATACTATAGTAAAAATTATCATATTTGAAATATTTATCATAAATGTCATATAATTTATCTAAATTAATAGTATTAATTATATTTTCGATTAACCATTCATCAGATACTAAATATTTATGAATATTGTTATATCTATTTATATTCATTTTTTCACTTTTTATTTTATATGATATTTTTATAGATTCTAATCTATCGTCAGTTAAAAATATATCTCTATTATTTAGTATAAATTTTATTTCATTATTCAAATAATCAACATTATTTATATTTGTTTCTGTTGATATTTTTATAATACCACTGTTATCAGATAACATATCTAAATCACATTTTATATAATAAATTAAACCTTTTTGATTTCTTATTAAATTATAAAAAGGTGATTTTAATCCTTTAGATAAAATAAAAATTATAATTTTAATATATGCAAAATCTTTTTTAATTATATTACTTAAATATATTATAGAAATTTTATATTTAAAATTATTAGATTTTTGATATTTATAATTATTGTTATTTATATAATTTATGTCATAAATATTATTATATGAATTAAATTTAACATTTGATTCAAAATTATAATGTTTAGATACATTTATAATTTTTGATGGATATTTATAAAATTTATTTTGATAATTGACACAATCATTATATGTAATATTTTTAATATCATCTAAATCACCAATTGAATTATAATTATTAAATAATTTTCTATATAAATTTAAATAATGTGAATTATTTTGTTTATTAAAAATATTTGTGTATTCTTCAATAATTATATTTCTTTCAATTTCTATGTTTTTAATTATATTAATATTTAATAATTTATCTAAAAAAATATATTTATATTTATTAACATATTGATCTATTCCAGATATAAAATATATAATATTTGAATTTGTTGTATATGCATTCCAATAAATACCATATTTATCAAAATCATCTAACATATCATCAAATGATTTACATGATAAATGTTCAATAAAATGAGATATACCTCTAATACCTTTATATTCATTTTTAATAGTACTATTATATATCACATAAAAACTTGATAAATTAGTTATACTTTTTAAATTTAATATCATATATTATATTTTTTTAAGAATTTTTATATATAAAAAAAAAATTATCAATAAAAATCAAATGAACTAATACCATTTTTATCTTTTTTAACATTGATTAAATAATCATATTTCATCTGATGAACATGTTCAATTATTATTATTTTATTTATATGTTTTTTTAGTTCATATAATAAATCAATAAATTCATCTACAGATTTATCGACCAATTTATTCATGATTTCGTCAAATAATATAATATTTGGTTTAGATTTATTGTTAATTTTTCTTAATGACATTTTTAATACACATGCATTAAATGTTCTTTCCATACCAGAACCTTCAATTGCATTATAAATTTTGTCATCTATTTTTGATTTCATTTTTAAATTTAAATTATTATCAAAAAATAAATTAAAATCTAAATTTGATAATAATCTATTAAGTTCATTATTAATAATATGAATTGATTTTTTCATTAAATATGTTGGTAAACCATCTCGATGCATAGATTTTAAATATAAATTATGTATAATTTCAATATGTTCTTGTTTTTTATATTCATCTATTTGATATATTAAATCATTAATTGCTTTATTATTTAATAATAATTGTTGATCTATATTTTTAATATCATTATTAATATTATCATTATTGATATTGATATTTTTAATTTCATTTGTTATAAAATCAATATTTTTTTGTATATTTTTATTTTCATCTATATTTTTTTTATTTATATCATATTTGTGTATTAAATCAGATAAATTTGATATTTCATTTTTTTTATTTATTAAATTCAGTTTTAAATTTTTTATTAATAATTTATATTCAACTAATTTTGAATAATTATTTTTTTTATTATTTAAAAAAATTAAATCTTTTTTTATTTTATCTTTATTGTTTTTTAATTTTTCAATTTGTTCATTATTATTATTTATATCAATTTTTAATTGTTTAATAATATTTTCTTTATTATTATATTCTATTTTCATTTTTATTAAATCATCATAATATTCTGAATTTTTAATTGTTTTTTTATCTAAAATTTTATATTGTTCATTTAAATTATTAATTTCTTTTTTAATTTTTTTACCTTCAAGAAAAACATTATTAATATTTATTTTAATTTTATTAATTTCATCATCAATGTGTTCCTTGCTATTATTATCTAATGGTCTTAAACATGTTGGACATATTTTTAAATCATTTTTTA
>Ga0256913_10000321_pt1 | contig 24393 bp, 19 predicted proteins | sample Axial_MatmetaG_FD_185970 | JGI IMG/M metagenome (GOLD analysis project Ga0256913, IMG submission 185970) | Deep-sea worm associated microbial mat communities from Axial Seamount, Juan de Fuca Ridge, Pacific Ocean - Axial_Mat | ecosystem: Environmental > Aquatic > Marine > Oceanic > Microbial... | reverse complement strand
TATCCCTTCGGTTTTGTTATTAATATTATTATCCAATGTTTATGCGCAACAAGATGAAGTTAACTATGATGAATCAAAAGTCCCTAATTACACTTTGCCTGATCCTTTATTAACTAATAACGGTGAAGTTATTTCGTCTCCACAAGATTGGGAAAAGAAGCGGCGACCTGAGATAGTCGAGTTATTTGAGAACGAAGTATATGGTAAAGCTCCAGTTTTTCCTGAGAATCTTGAATTTAAATTATCTTCCATTGACACAGCGGCCCTTGATAACAAAGCTATTCGAAAGGAAATTATTTTAATCATACGAAATAATAATAAAGAATTGCAGCTAAATCTTTTAATCTATTTGCCTAAAGATGGCAGGCAAAAACATCCTTTGTTTTTAGGACTTAATTTTTACGGTAACCAAACTATATGTAATGATGAAGGAATTACTATTACAAATAATTGGATAGGAAATATTAAAAATGTTAAAATTATAAATCACAGAGCAAACGAATCGACAAGAGGTATTAGAGCGCATCGTTGGCAAGTGAAGTATTTATTAAGCAGAGGATATGGATTAGCTACGATGTATTATGGTGATATCGACCCAGACTTTTATGATGAATTTCAGAATGGTATTCATCCGTTGTTTTATGAAGAGGGACAAAATAAACCGAAACCAAATGAATGGGGTTCCATTGCTGCTTGGGCATGGGGACTAAGTAGAGCGATGGATTATCTGGAAACAGATGCTTCAATTGATTACAAGAAAGTTGTGGTTATGGGACATTCCCGGTTGGGTAAAACTTCTCTTTGGGCTGGTGCACTCGATCAAAGGTTTGCAATGGTTATATCGAATAATTCAGGTTGTGGAGGTGCAGCTTTATCAAGAAGAAGATTTGGGGAAACCTTGCAGATAATAAATCGTGTTTTTCCACATTGGTTTTGTGAAAACTTTAAGAAATACAGTAATAATGAGGATAATCTTCCAGTTGATCAACATATGTTAATAGCGCTGGTTGCTCCTCGTCCGGTTTATATTGCTAGCGCCGAGGAAGATCGATGGGCTGATCCGCATGGAGAATTTCTTTCGGGGAAAAATGCAGAACCTGTTTATAAATTATTCGGAGAAGAAGGATTACTTATAGATAAAATGCCCGAAGTAAATCATCCGGTCGGTGATTTTATTGGTTATCATATTCGTTCAGGTAAGCATGATGTAACGAAATACGATTGGGAACAGTACCTAAATTTTGCCGATAAACATTTTGCGAATTAATTTTCTTCCTTTAAAATAATTTCGTTTTTACCTGGTAACAGATTTATTATCCTATCAGAAGATATAATCTTTTCCCCATTTAGGAATATGTTTTTACTTTTATTAACTGAAACAAAGTTACACTCCATATTCCCGGGAATCGTAATTAAGTACTCTTGCGAGTCACCGTCGTTTGTGTATTCAGCTATAATTTTCCCGCGAATAGTGGGAACGATAACTTTTGAAAACTTCAATTTACTAAGTTGAGGTTTTATCTCAACTTTTGAAAATCCAGGCTCAACCGGTTTAATACCCCACATCATTCCAGGAATAACGTTGGCTGGAGCGGCTCCCCAAGCGTGGTTCCAGTCCGCGTTTGGTTTATACTTTATATCCCATGCTTCCATTGTAATAGTTGAGCCGGATCTTATCATATTCCACCAACTCCTATCGTGCATTGCGGTTAATAGACTATATGCATAATCAGCTTCCTCCGCTTTGTATAATCCTTCAAGCAGATACTGAGAACCATATACACTGCATGCCATCCCTCGTGATTTAATAAACCTTACAACACTTTCCTTATACTTGTCTGGGACAATACCAAAAGCAAGAGGAAACATATTTGCATGCAGAGATGAATGACGAGATGTTTCTCCGTCAATATAAATACCTTTTTGCTTATCGAGTAACTTTTCATTGATAGAGTTCTTAACTTTTTCTGCTTGTTGCTTAAAGAATTCTGAATCTTCTGAATTACCTAATTGTTCAGATAATTTTGCCATTAGCTTCAAATTCTGATAGTGAAATGAATTTACAACAGTATTGATTGGAGTGAATTCATATCCGTCTCTTTCACCTTCTGGTGTTGCAAGTTTCCATCCGGTATCTTTTTGTCCAGGCGGCCAATCAACTATATCCTTGAGTCTAGCTTTGGGGTTGGTAAATCCAAGTTTTTTCATGATTTCATCGGTGATCTTTTTTGATGAGATTAAACCATCTTCCCGTTCGAGGTCTATTAGTGTTTTATGTTTTAAATCATCGTAATAGTGTCGCGCCGATTCCAAATTACCAGTAAACATATAGTCGTTATAAAACATTGGGACAGTGTGAAGTACCCATTCCGTTGGCCAAGTCGGATGATCAATGAAATACTCATTTGTTCTTCGTGCCATTGAATATTCGCGATCGATATAATAATGACCTAGCTGATTGATATATGCATCAGCTTCGTATGGAATTCTTTCCCGATCTCCATCAACATAAAGTCCGGTAAAAGATGTGGCTTTAATAGAGTATTTACAAAGCTCCCAAACTTGATTTAATATTGTATCAGAACTTTCAAAGTAACTTTCGTTATCATCAAAATAGTAGGTAAAAACTTTTTGTCGAATATTTGCTTTGCTCAATTGTATATTGGAATTTTCAATTTCGCAATAACGGAAGGGCATAACTACACCCATTGAATCAGGCAATAGGATTGCTGCTCCAGAAGTGTTCCTTTTATTTTGTGGTAGTGATAAAAGGTATTCTGTAGTTTCCCGATTGATAGGTAATTTCACTTTTTGATATCGTATTGAACCGTCTGGGTCTTTGTCAACACCATCCCCAATTGCTTTTTCTCCAAGATGAATAATTAAAGTATCCGAAGATGTAGATTTAATGTTTCTGAAAAGCAATGTTCCGAAAGCGTCTATCCCAAAATCGATAAAGTAGTGTGAGTCATTGATTTTCTTAACCCTCTTCGGTTCGATCAGATTGCTCATAAAAATGTTTTTTGTGGTAGTATATTCTTTGAAATTACCAGTGTTAAAACTTTGTATGTTTGAATAAGGAGTAGGTCTATACTTATAATTCCAGATTTTTACTCTCCAAAAATATGTTGAGTTTTTCTTTAAACTATCACCGCATTCAACTTCTGTTGATTTGTTACTCTTTATTATTCCACTGTTCCAAATGTCAGCACTGTCATTTTCGAGTTTCGATCTTGAGGAAGCAATTTGTATTTGATATGCTGTTTGTTGTTTTGCATCAACCGGTACAATCCAACTGAATTCCGGTTGTGTATCCATTATAAGTACTTTCCCATGTTCACGGATAAATTCAACCATTAATCCTGTCGGGCCATTATTTTCAGTACTACATGCTGTCAAAAGGAATAAAAATAGTATAGGGTATTTTTTCATTAAGAAATTTCTTTTTTGGAATTAAAGAATCAGATTTAAAATAAAAAAAAGCGGTTAGAAGACCTAACCGCTTTCAAAATAAAAAAGTAGAAATTATCCTTTCATCTTTTTCATAAAGCCCCATGCAAAAGATAGAGCCATCAAAAATAATAACGGAGCTAAAATTGCCATTACAAATCCGGGGGAGAAGAAGAGTAATTGTTTGCCTGAACCCAAAAATGTTAATGCAATTCCGCCAAGCCCTATTAAAACTTCACCAACGGTAACAAAAATAAATCCGCTTGGAGCTTTGCCTGCTTTAATAGCTAAAATCGGGACCAAGAAAACAGTAAGCCCGAAAACAGAATGGACGGTTGCAATGCTAACAACTTGCAATGCTCGTGGAACATCGGGAATAAACCTTGTAAGGATAATTGCCAGCAAACCTATAATTGCAAAAATTTTGTATGGTAATCCGAATTTCTCTTTGTAAAACTCACAAACCAAACCAACGGCAATACCTAATGGAAGCAAAGTGGTTACCACGATTACAGCAGGATTAGGTAAAATTCCCCAGCCAAAAAATATTAATAATAATCCGGATACTAACAATACAGTAAATGCAGTCATGTAAGGAATATTTGAACGGGGTTTGGGATCTTTAGTTTGGTAATCTTGATAGAATCTGAATACAAGATAAGCAGCAACAAGTCCGGTTAATAGTAAGAAAATAATGTCTAACACACTCATTTTTATTCTCCTTTTTTTGTTAGAGTGAAATCTATTTTAATATAAATTTACTTCTATTGTAACCGGTAAAAAAAATATGTATTCAGATAAGTAATTCCTATTAAAATTTAATAAAATTTTCTTTATTTAGATAGGATTATTTCAAAAAAAAAATTATTTTATTTTTGCTTTGTAACCGGCATATGCTAAGGTAAACCATCCACCAACGAATGCAATACCGCCAAGCGGTGTAATGTAACCCATCTTTACTCCGGCAAAGGCAATAATGTAAAGACTCCCGGAAAAGAAAAGAATACCACCAAGGAATAACCAACCTGCAATAGTTAATATCTTTTCCTGATCTTTCCACGAGGCTATTGCCAAAGCTACTATCACTAACATTATTGCATGATGCATTTGATATCGTACAGCTTTACCAAATGTAATTAAAGCATCATGTTGTACCAAAATGTTATGACCGCCATGAGCTCCATAAGCTCCTGTTGCTACTGCTAATCCACCAAGAATAGCTCCTAAGATAAAAAATAATTTTTGCATTTAATTTCCTTTTATAGTTAAAATCCAACCACTGCTTGTAAAATCCCAAGTGTCTCCGTTTCTGAAACTTCGAATGTATTTATAGAAACTTCTAATCTTATTGAAAGATTTTCGTGTAATCCATATCCAACTGTTGCGGTGTATCTACGTTGTGCTTCATCTATAAAACCATCAGTTTCACCTGTACATTGCCATCCGCCTAAACGAAGTGTTAAAAAGAAAGGAAGAGATGTCCATTCTTTTAAATCTGTTAATAGTTGTATATATCCACCATGGTGCATATTATTATTTAAAACACTATCCGGAATTCCTTCATAAACACCTTTCATCCATAAAAATTCTGATTTAATCTGAAAGATTTTTGTATCAATTAAAATATCAACACCACTTAACCAGTCGTTAACTCTTTTAAAATTATTAACATCAGCAGAATAAGAAGTTCCTAATTCAAGAAACGGAAAAAATCTGTAACGGATATTACCACCTAACCCAAGTCCTTCTCTGAAACCATTTACTCCCCAAACATCAAATTTTAATTTCCCGGTAAACAGATGATAATCAATTCCTATATCATTCCAACCGGCAATGGTTTTTTCAATAACAAGTGGTTGAGTAAATGTTGATCTATCGATAGAAGCATATGACAAATAATCTAAGCCAAACGGCATATCAAATTTCCCAATCAGTAAAGCGGAATGATCATAAGTTTCAACTCGTCTTGGATGCTTTGCTGGACCACCTTCGAATGAATAATGAATAAAAGCCATTGCTAATTCTACATTTTGAGTCTCATTATTGTATGCAACAGCAGAGCCAACAGAAAAGTGAGATTTATGTAAATAACTGAAGTCAAGCTCAAACTGATTAATCATAAACTCATTTTTCTTGGTATCTAAAAAATTTGAAATGCCAGCAGCATCAAAAAAGCCGCTTATATCAATTTGTGCTTTTATAGGAGTTGAGAAAAAAAGTTGAGAAAAAAGGAATAAGAGCAAGCAAATATTTTTATTTGAATATTTCATTTTGATGTTTTTAATCCTATGTAGTTTGCTGGTTTTCTTTTTTAACGATAAGACTTTTATAATAAACAAAGCTTGCAATAAAAAGAGCCAACCCAATTCCAATGTATACAGGAGCTAGCAAATACTTAGGAATATAACCGGAAGTTCTCATGAAAATGCCTAGACTAATCATAAAGACAACAAGTATATACATTTCCCATCTTTGGAATGCAAAAGCACAAACTTTTTCAGGGTATCCTAGTATTCTATCTCTGTTTTTTGCAGCAAGTTTACTAAAACCAAATTTTGCAATTATCAAGCCTGCTAATATGCCAACAAAATAAGCAAATATTATTTGCCAGCGTTCAAAGTCAGGTAGCCATTTATAAGCAAACCAATTAAGTAGTACACCAACCCCGCTCCACATAATTCCTGAAGTAAAAATTAACCAATTTCTATGCACAGCTGGTCTGAACCTTTTCATTTTAATTCTTTCCTAATCCTATTATCTTAAATATTCAAAAAAAAATGAGCCGTCGTTAAACGGCTCACTCACAGTAATAAATAGATTACATTCTAAAGCTTAGTTCTATATAGAACATATTGAATTCAGCTTCAATTTTATTTGAAGGTGTTGTGTTAGAAATAACTTCATTATGTAATCCTCTAGTATATGAAAATGTAGAAGAAACATTTTTACCCCAATGTCTTGTAATACCAATAGAAATATGATGTTCAACAACTGCAATGGAACCAAGATTATTATTTACATTTTCCGGTGAAATTGGAGTTGCACCGTATGACCAACCTAACATAAGTTGCATACCTTTATTCGGAGCAAATTGTGCACCCACTGCATAAACCATTTGGTCATCCCATCCAAATTTCAAAGGTATTACATAACCAGTTGGAGAAACTAAATCAATTTGATCCATTACGGCAGATTGATTAATCCATTTAAAGTCGGCTTCTACAAGAAGCTTAGGCATTGGAGCAAACGAAACACCAAATGCAACTAGTTGAGGGCTGTTCATTGTCATTGTATAAACGCCTTCGCCACCAGTTGGGGGTACAAGACTTGTTCCGTTGAATTCATACTCTGAAATTTGCATCTCTGATGTGTATGATAAACCAAGATTTAAATTTGGTAATGGTTTGAAAATTAAACCAACTCCAAAACCCCAGCCCCATCGGTCCGATTGTGGAAGTATAAATGCAGGTGATTTAAGTGCAAGTGATTGATTTCCTATTTGGAAAGAAGCACCGAGCACAAATGCATCAGATAATTTATAAGCAAAAGTAGGTGTTATTTTTAATAATCCTTTTTTAGTAACAATGGAAACATTTTCTGGGAAAGGAGTATTTGGGTTATCAGGTAAAGTAGATGATGGGAAATCGGTACCTAGTCCCGATACACCACCGGCAGCCATACCGAAAATAACTTTGTCACTAAGTTTAATTACAACACCATTACCCATTCCTAAATAAGAATTAGCTCCACTTTCAGTGGTTTTTTCCATTGGTGTTCCCATAGCACTTGTTATTTTTCTTGGAGGATTAACCACACCAAGACCCATATCAAATCCAAATTTGTCGAAACTAAGTGCACCAATTGCTGCCGGGTTGTATATCATACTTGGGGCATCAACTGGAGAAGCAATAATTGCCCCACCACGTGCAAATTGTAGTGCAGATACACCTATCATTTGATCTGCCTTTTGAGCAAATAAAACAGATGTAGATAAAATAAGTAACGAAGAAAGTAATAATTTTTTCATTTTCATTCTCCTTTTAGAGAACCCATCCTTCTAATAGAAAGATGGGTATTGATTGATATTTAATTAGTTTAAATATTTATGCTTCCGCTGTTTCTTCATCATCTTCATTAATAAATAAATTCTTGAATATTGGAAGCAAGAACATAATAAATAATGCCAAAGACATAATTCCTCCTACTAACCATTCAAATGAATTTCTTACAAAGTAACCGTCAAATCCGATTAACGCTGTAGCTAATGAAGTTGTTAAAACTGTATAATATCCAAATTTCTTTTTCATGGCTAAGAAAGGAATAGCAAGAACCATTAAATAAGAAGAGGCATAATTCATGAATCCGCCGAGAAGAAGAGTTAATGTATTCGGATCGTACGTAGGCTCTTTAAATTTAACAACTTGAGAAACTATTTCATGCGATTTTGTTACAATATCAACAGGAACGCCCGCTTTAATAGTATCTAATTGTGCTTGAGAAATTGTTGTTAATGCTAATGCATTGTAGTAATCCAAATTTGTAAAAAAGTTACCTAAAGGATTGAAATCTCCCGGAGGATTTGCAGTTAGCAATTCAGGGATAAAAATAAAATAACGAACACCGTGTTGTCCGTTCATAAATACCATACCAGCAACTATTCCTAGGAAAGTGTAAGGAATGATTTTAATTATTTTGTTTTTGATTGAATCGCCGTCCATTAATAGAAAGATGTAATAGAATAATAGACCAAAAATCATTACGGGTAAAACTGGAGCAGCTGGAGACGCCCAAGCGGGAGGAGGTATAATACCCGGAACAGGGCCTTTTGAATAATCGGATACAACAAGAACCATCCAGGGAATCCACATTGTCATACCGGCAACAGCAGGAACGGCAGCAAGACCAAGCATTGTGCTACGTGCCCATTCCTTTCCTTCGTAAACTTTTTTGGCAATTACTATCGCTAGTGCACCACCAAGCCATAATAATACAAACCAAATAGCATAGGTTGCCCCAAGTATTGGTACTGCTGGATAAAAGTCAGGATCGAATGGAATTAATCTTTCCATCACTTCTACCAGAGCAATTTTTAATGTTTTCATTCCCATTGTGGGAAAAATGTACATCATTAAAATGCCAGCAATCACTGCTGTAACTGCCATGATAGTACGTTGCATTTTGGTTGTTTTGTTGAACATATTTGTTCTCCTTAATTAAGTTAGTTAATGATGATTATTTGTATTTAAGAACCAGAGTAAACGCTCACTTACATTTCCTATAGATTAAACTTTATTATAAATCTTAAATAACATTTATTTTATTCTATTTTTATTACTAAATAATTATTTCCTAATCTGCTGCAAGTCCAATAACAAATGCAGTTGTTGTTAAAAATAATAATATTGGAAAGAAGGAATATATCTTTTCCTTCTTCATAGCTAATTTACCAGCTTTAAGAAACCCTAAGAACATTCCTCCAACTCCAATAATAGTACCTCCAAGACTAATCATGAGAATATGAATTCCAGCTTTCCCTGTAGCAAAAAGAATTATAGGAAGGGAAAAAATAACTGAACCGGACAGTAAATGAATAGCCCCAAGTGATAATGCTGCAATTTTCCCGCTTGAAAAAAATCTAAGAGCTACAGCTATAATAAAACTCAAACTAATAATAACTGAGTAAAATGTTGCATGATCTAATTTGTCAGTAACAAGACCAAGGGAAAGAGTAATTGGTATAATAGAAGTAACAACAGCAACGTAATCATTCTCCATTATTTGAAATCCCATTAAAAGCAATAACAGAGAAGCAAGAAGTAATAGTCCAAAAGAAATAGTATATAATGTCGTAGTTAAATTTGAATAGTTGTCCATACCGCTTATAATTTTATAACCTGCCATATGTCCTGTCAATAAAAATATTATTCGGTTGAGTATGGAAACTTTCATAACTATAAGGCTCCGATAATTACCATAATCATTGAACCAAGCATATATAACGAGGCATACTTAAATAGCCCAAAATTTACATGCTCAGAAGGTTTAAAAACGCTAAAACTTGCTAAACCGATAATACCAACAGTTAGCACTGCAAATAATCTTAAATATCCCCAAGAAAGACCAATGCCGTATGCTACGGTAGCAATAGCAATTGCTGCTCCAAGGGATGAAAGAGCAATAATTATTCTTGTTTTATGATTACCATAAGTGGACGGAAAAGTTGGAATACCAGCTCTTTGATAATCTTCATAATACTTCATACTAAAGGTTAATATATGTGTAGGAATCCAAAGTAAAATTGCAAGAGTAAACATTATACCTATCCAATCAATTTGACCGGTTCCTAGAACACGTCCGGCAAGTATAGGCATTCCTCCGGAGATTCCACCCCAAACAATTGACCATGCAGTTTTACGTTTTAACCAAATTGTGTAAATAACAACATCAATAAAAAGTCCAGCGAAAACAATAATACCATATAACACAGACATACTTAATGCTATTGCAACACCAATAAAAGAAACTACTAACCCAAGGGCTAAAGCTTCATTAGGATTAAGGTTGCCAGAAGGAAGAGGTCTATGCCCTGTTCGATTCATTTTAGCATCAATATCTCTGTCGTACCACATATTAAGAATCGTACTTCCGCTAACAGTTAAAAATAAGCTTATAGTTAAACCGGCAAATGTTTGCCATGTCATAACTGGACAGCGAGCACTAACGTAACCTGTAATACCGGTTACAAGTAAAAGTCCTGTTTGTAAACTTTTTATTAATGGCCAATAAAGTTTAAATTTTCTTTTTAATAAGGATTCTTTTTTCATCTTTCTACAAATTTTGTTTTTATAATCCAACTTACGGGGCATAATACCCCGTAAGTTATTTTTCTTTTATTTATTTTCTTCTATTACTTCAATTTCAACATCTTCTACAACTTTAACATCACGGGCGCAACGGAAACCAATATACATGCTGTAACCATGAGGTTCATCACTCATTCTTCTCCAACTGAAAAGATTTATTTCGTAAGAATCTCTGCTTCCGCCTCTGTACCAGCGATAGTGCATGTTAGGATAATCATCTCCGCACCATTGCCAAACGTTACCTGCCATATCATATAAACCATAAGGAGACTTTGCATCTTTTGTCTCTACTCCGTTATATGTTTTGCCGTTAAAAAGACCAACGGGAGTGGTTACTGCATCAATGCCATCATAAAGTTTTTCAACCATATGTTTGCAAGCTATATAGTTTGTATATTCACAAGATATTTCTTCTCCCCAAGGAAGTGAGCGTCCATCTGTACCTCGTGCAGCTTTTTCCCATTCGTTTTCGGAAGGTAAACGCCAGCCGTAAAACTGTGCATAAGCATTTGCACCAAACCATGTTACACAAGTAACAGGATGGTTTTCAAATCCTTTAATTACAGAGAAAGTTTTTCCGTCAAATTTAATATGAGCACATGGTTGTGATAAGTCCATATATAATTTATCTCCGGCAGGAACTTTAAATTCGTGCTTCCAACCGTCAAAAGGATCTCCATGATAATATCCGCAAATTGTATCTGCTTGAACTTTGATTGCTCCTTTTGCAAGAGCTTCGTTCAAAAAGCGAATGTATTGAGCGTTAGTAACATCGGTAACCATGATTTCATATGGTTTTTCTATCGTAGTTTTATGACGATGTTGAGTTTTAAGAAATTCTCCGGCTGGAACAGTAACCCATGCTTCGGTATCCACACCGGTATCAATATATTTAATCGGGGTTATAGGTTTGTCTTTTTCGCCACAAGAAACGGTTAACGAAACGAAAATTAAAATCAAAAATAAATTTATCACCTTTTTCATTTTTCCACCTCCCCTTCAACGTTTGCATCTTTGATAGGTTCTTTTGGGAAAACTCTGTTTAGATCCAGTTCTGGATTAGTTGCTTCTTTTGTCCATACTCCGTCTTTTTGGAATAGATCATATAGTCTCCAACCGAGGAAAATTGCAAGCATAATCAAAATTGCGCCTAAACCGAAATCAATTAATAACATTGTTGTTGAAACAACAGGTCCTTGATTATATTCGGAGACAAATAGTCTTTTCATTGAGAATATTGTAGCCGAAGCAAATGCAATATCGGAACCGATTATTAAAAGCCATCCCAGCCATTTCCTTACCTTTCCTTTAACGCCGGAAATATCCCAATAATACATTATGATAATTGTTGCTATTAATGCAGCAAGAATATGCCAGTGTCCTACAAGAGTAATTCTTTCTTCTCGTGCATTCCAAACACGAAATATTTTTTCGAGTTTAATAGCCATGAAGATACCAATACCACTAACAGTAAAGTTCATGAATACCATTTGCCAACCCGGACCAAACTTTAGCGGGTCTCTAAATAATGCTTTAATTTTATCCATAAATGTCGGATTTTCAATATCAGCAACACCTTCTACTATTAACTTATGCCAAGAGAATATAACATAAATTAGAGCAGCACCCATAACTCCTACAGCGCCTACATATATAATAGTGTGTGCCCAAGGTAACCAAACAATAGCCAAAGCTCCGGCAGTTAGCACTATTGAACCACCAATCATAAAGTACATACCCCACTTATGAAGAGCACCTTTAAAATCCAACCATCTACCTACAATTAAAGTGATTGCAACTGCAACCAAAGAGACCATTATATGTAAATGCCCGATAATTGCATGTTCCAAGTGTGTTTTGTGAGGGATTCTGATAAGGTCTTCGCCAAGGAATGTTTCATGACCATTACCCCAAAACGAACCGGTAACAGCTCCCCATATAGCAGAAAGCAATGTCATTGCAGCCATTGTAAAGAATGCCAAACGTTCCAAATCCAAACCGGATTTAGTGTGTGCATACGGGCTATCTTCAGCTAAATAATATTCTTTATTCCATGGCCATAAAGCTGATAGTAATGAAAGGCCAGCAAAAAATAGTAAAGCCTGACCAACTAAGAATAAACCGTGTAATGCAAAATTATGTCCAAAGTAAGCAAACCCAAGTCCGAATATCAAAGCCATTAAATATCCGAAAGTAACAAGTTTGTTAATACTTAATTGTTGACTTTTTTTCATTGGAACAATAGAAGTTATCATATAAACTTCTATTGCCACAACAGACATTGCTATTGTGTGATAAAGCATTATAACACGGCCTTCACGCTGCCAGTGGTGAAGCTCCATTCCAAGAAGTTTGACTGTAATATCTCTAACTCCCCATTCAACCATAGGGCCTGATAGAGTTCCCCAAATGGCAGTGACTAAAGCTACCATTGAGATTGCAACCAATATCAATCCCTTTGTTGAGAGAAAGAGATAGTCAAATCGCTTAAGTGATTTCATCTTTCTTTCCTTTATTTAGTTGTTAAATATTAAAATAATATAATGTTAGTGATGTTTAATTTCGTTATTCTAATAATTTTAATTCTCAAATAATTCTTTTAAATTAGATAAAAGAACTTTCCCCTCACTTATAATATCAAATTCATAATTTGATAATCTCCATTTTGTAACAGTATAACGAATTGAACCAATAATAACACGTACAAGTTGAACCTTTGAAATATTTCCATTTCGTAGTTCACCAGTTGATTGACCTCTATCTATAATGCACATAAGAGCATCTTCGTGCATTTTTAATAATTTATATACTTCCTTAGATAATAAGTTATTGTTCTGAAAAATAGATTCAGAAAAAATAACGGCTGCAACAGCTGGCTTTGCAGAAAAATAATTAAAATGATGTGTAAATATATCAGCAATATCTTGCATAGCTAACTTTTCAGACGAACAAGCATTTGCCAATGAAATAGAACATTCTTTTTGAAAAGCTTTTAAAATACTATAAAGTATTTCTGTTTTACTTTCAAAGTGACGATATATAGCACCTTCTGTTACGCCAAGACGCTTGGACAGGTTTTTAATAGTAAAACCTTGAATACCCAGATCAGCTATCAGTTCAATAGATAGATCGATTATTTCTTGTTGTTTTTTCGAAAATGACATATCTAAAATTTAAGTAAGTGAATATATACTTACATACTAACTTAAGACAAATATTTTTATTTGTCAACAAAGAGATATTTAGTCCTTTAAACTTTTTTTTTGGTAAAATTTAATAAAAATATTAGACATATCAAAAAAGCAAGACCATATAAAACCCTTATGAATACTGGGTGATAAGAGTGTTTGCATCCTAAGTAGTAAATTATTTATGTATTTTCTTGATATTAATAAAATATATATATCTAATACGATTTTGGGGTAAAATTTTAGTTCTGCATACGAAGATAACTCCTATTTAGAGAGAAATTCTCTTATCAATTTGAATTCCTTTTCCGGTTCTTCTACTTGTGGATTATGTCCGCTCTTTTCGAACATTACAAACTCGGCTTGAGGACAGTATTCTTTGTATTTAATCATCTCTTTAGGAACAGCGACTCTATCAAATCTTCCTGCAATAATTAGTATTGGCATGTCAAGATTTTTTAAGTCTTTTCTAAAATCGAAATTACCAATATTATTTCCTACAATAAAATCTCCATCCTTTCCAACCATCTGATAATACAATTTACTATTGAAAGAATTTGGGTATGGTTTTCTGGTTCGTTTGGCAAATTTATCTGCGTTATAAGCATATAAAAATCCGTATGGAACTTTACCGTAAATATCCTGGTGAATTTTATCGCTTGATATTGCTCCTTTTTCTCTCACCTCCATCAATTCTTTCCAAACTTCAGGATAGTTAGTCTTTATCTCATGATTACAATTGTCGTCATTTGCTTGCCACATTAAATAAGAATGAAATGAATTGGCTATTATCAGATGTGAAACATTATTGGAATATTTAATAGCATAACCTTGAGCAACTAAGCCACCGTAAGAATGTCCGAGTACATTGATCTTATCAAATCCCATTGCAATACGTAAACCTTCTAAATCTTCAATATCTCTTTCAAGTGTATATTCCGTAACATTCTTAGCCGTATCGGATTTGCCTCTGCCGAAACCGTCGTAATAGACTAACGTATTGGTTGTTGAAAGTGAGTCGAAACTTCTTAGTCCGTAATGTGTTCCACCCGGACCACCTGCGATAAAAAATAGTGGTTCACCTTGTCCAAAACTTACTATCCATAATTTTGCTCCGTTTACCTCATAGTATTGTCCGTCTGTTTCACTATCAGGAAATGATTGAGCGGTGAGGGAAGTTAATAATAAGATAAAGGAAAAAATTATTATTTTTTTCATATTATTGGGCTTAGTTGTTGTTAAAGTTATATAATTAATAAATATGATAAAAAGTTACAAAATTCATTAGGAAATATGAATTGAATAAGAAAAATAAATTGTGAATTCAACAATTCTTTTTTAGTTTGGCTTTTAGTTCAATATCTTTTATCTCAGTTATTATAAAATAAAGGGTACAATATTACTACTTTTAAAAATTGTATTAAGGAAAAATAATGACACTCGTAATTTTAATATTCGGATTTTTATTCGGAGCGATTTTACAATACGCAAATCTTAATAAATTCAATACTATAAGCGGTATGGCTACACTTGATGACCTTTCGGTTGCCAAGGCAATTGCTTTGGCTATTGGAATTGGAGCAATATTGCTGAATATAGAAATTGGTTTGGGTCTTGCTTCTTATCATGTTAAACCCTTTATTGCCGGAGGTATAGTTCTGGGCGGGCTTATCTTTGGTAGCGGTATGGCAATTCTGGGATATTGCCCGGGAACGCTTGCAATATCTTTCGGCGAAGGTTCGGTTGATGCATTGATTGGAATTATTGGCGGACTTTTAGGCGGTTGGGTATTCACTTTGCTGTTGCCAACCATCAGTGGGATTTTAGGTCCCGATCTTGGCAAAATTTCATTATCCTCTTTAGCCGGAAGCTCGGTTCTATTTTACATCTTAACGATAATTATTGGTGGTGTATTTATTTGGTCTGCATTTTGGCTCCACAAAAAGGATAAAGTAAAAGATATGAAATGGCTTTATTCCGGAATTGGTCTTGCAGTTTTGGAATTACTGGTTTTCCTTTCTTATACCACAAATAGACCGATAGGCGCTTCGACAACTTATCCTTATTTGGCTGATCTTTTAACAGGGACAACACAGAATAATTATTTTGAAAAGATTCAGACACCTGGTAATTGGGAGTTGATATTTCTTACAGGTTCTTTTCTTGCCGGTTTAATTGTTTCTTTAGTGAAGAAAGAATTTAAAATTACATTGATATATGATAGATGGAAAAATTACAAAGGCGATTCTAATTCACAGAGAATTGTATGGTCGTTTGTTGGCGGGTTTATTTTAATCTTTGGCGCACGAATGGCTGGCGGATGCACCAGTGGTCATATATTATCGGGCGGAATGCAATTGGCAGTAAGCAGCCTGGTGTTTGGAGCCTTCGTATTTATTGGATTACTAGTAACAGGGAAACTATTTTATCTGAATAAAAAATAAAGTTGATCCGGTTATATGAATACGGCATTATTAATAATAGATATGATAAACGATTATCTCCATCCGCGTGGACTTCTTTACTGTGAACGTTGCAGAGAAATAATTCCTTCGCTTTCCGATACAATTAAATTTGCCAGAGAGAATAATATCCGGATTGTTTACATAAATACAAATCTTGAAAATGAGAATGATCGGTTAGCAAAAAAATGGGGACTCCACGCAGTAAAAGGTTCATTTGGCGCACAAGTAATTGATGAACTAAAACCAGAGACTGGTGATCTCATTATTCCCAAGAAAGGATATAACGGATTTTTCAACACTTCGTTGAATCAAGAACTTAAACAACGCGACGTTAATCACATTGTGATTACAGGCATTCATACACATGTCTGTGTGCTTCTCACGGCAGCCGGCGGATTTGAACTCGGTTACAACATAACCATACTCGAAGATTGCATAACAACAGACAACGAAACAATGCGTAAAACGAGGCTTACCTTTTTTAATACTCATGTCGGAGAGTTAATCAGTTCCGATAAATGGAAAAACAGAATTATTGGTAGCTATTAATAGCTGCGGATGGTTATTAGACAGTTCTCTATTAAACTATCACAACGGGACACTATAAAACTTTTAGGATGTCGCAAAAATGACCATATTCTGACTTATTGCGATTTTTTGGAGATATTAAGCGCTAATTTTTACACTTTTTTGGAGATAAATCCATAAAAAATTACACTTTTCTGGAGATAACCATGTTGGATGTTGCGAATTTCGGGAGGTATTCTTATATTTCACTGCAGTTTTTGGGAGATATAAAATAATGAAGCGAATTTTATATGAAAGCTTACTTCGCTGGAAGAAAGATATAAATCGTAAGCCATTGTTATTACAAGGTGCACGTCAAGTAGGTAAAACTTATCTGATTAACGAATTTGCAAAAGGTGAATACTCTGATTACATATATCTGAACTTTGAACAGAATCCGGATTTAAAAACATTATTTTTGGGAGACCTAAATCCACAAAATATTATTAATAATATTAGTCTTTATTTAGGTCGGAGAATTAGTTCTTCTGATACATTGATCTTTTTTGATGAAATCCAAGCAGCGCCCGAAGCAATTACTTCACTAAAATATTTTTATGAACAAGCACCTGAATATCATATAATTTCCGCCGGGTCATTGTTGGGCGTTAGTGTAGGCAAACAGAGTAGTTTTCCTGTTGGTAAAGTAAATTTTATAACCTTGTATCCGATGAGTTTCAAGGAGTATTTAATTGCGTTTAGCGAAGAACTTTTGGTCGAAAGATTAACTGAAATTAAAAGCATAGAATCTTTGCCTGAAGTAATACATGAAAAGTTAATCAATCATCTTAAAATGTATCTTTATTTGGGTGGTATGCCTGAAGTTTTGCAGAATTATCTTGATAACAAAGATGTGGCTTCGGCAAGAAAAATACAGAATGATATATTGGAAGCCTACTCAAGAGATTTTTCAAAATATACTGATAGGTCACAAGCAATTAAAACTTCGGAATTGTGGGGCTCTATCCCATATCAACTTGCTAAGGAAAATAAGAAATTCAAATATAGTGAAGTACGAAAAAATGGGCGGGCATCTTTATTTGAACAAACAATTGAGTGGTTAAAAAAAACTGGACTTATTAATATAGCATACAATATTAGTGTGCCAAAACTTCCTTTGGCAGGATATGCTGATCGTACAAAATTTAAAATATACTTATTAGATACTGGTTTACTGGGTGCTATGCTTAATCTTACTTCGGAAATTATAATAAAAGGATCCGAATTATTTTCCGAATATAATGGAGCGTTTATTGAAAATTTTGTTGCAAATGAATTAAAGATTCTTGGGAATAAAGAACTTTTTTATTGGACATCGAAGAGTGATGCAGAAGTTGACTTTGTTTTACAAATAGAGAATGAGATATACCCTATTGAAGTAAAAAGCGGTACGAACAGAACTCTTAAAAGTTTAAGAAGTTATGCGGAAAAATATAACCCTAAAATTATTTGTAGAGTTTCACCCCGTAATTTTATTAGGGATAATGAATTTATTAATATTCCACTATATTCTGTTTTTAATTTGCAAAATTTAATTACAGAGTTATCTGTTTACTAAATGAATATTACTGTTATGAAAAGATACTTCAAAAAAAGACTAGTCCTAAAATTTTTACTTGCAATAGTTGTATTCCCATTTCTGTTTTCGGTCAATGCTCAGAGTTTGGTCAAAGGTCCTTATCTTGCAAACCCTAATCACAGTTCAATTACTGTTCGTTGGGAGAGTGATTCACAAACAAATTTTATTTTGTTATACGGAGAAAGTGAAACACTCAATAAATCAAAAAGAGCAGAGTTTATTTCACAAAAGAAAAGTGGATATTTATATGAAGCCAAGCTTGCCGATCTGAAGTTGGGGAAAAAATATTTTTATAAAATAACTTCGGATAGCATTAACTCTGAAATTTATTCGTTCAAAGTTGGTGTTGATAAAGGACAACCGTTTTGTTTTACCGTGTTGGGTGATAGCAGATCAAAGCCGCATATTTTTAAATCTATTTCAGAGCAAATAATTGAAATTGATCCTTCTGTAATAATCGCAAATGGCGACTTAGTGGCAAAAGGCGGAAGTTATGATAATTGGCAATCACAGTTTTTTGACCCGGCTAAAGATATGATGAATCATATTCCTTTTATTACTGCTGTGGGTGATCATGAATCCGACAATGTTGACGGAGATGATGCGACACTTTTCACACATTATCTTTTCCCTCATAAAAACAAAATGAAATTGTGGTATTCGTACGATATTGGCAATGCACATTTTGCTTTCCTTGATTGGCGGTATCCGTATAGCGAGGAAATGATTGAGTGGTTTAAAAAGGATATAGGCAATAGCGATAAAACTTGGAGATTTGTTGTAATGCATCGACCTGTTTATAATCTTGGTGGACATAGAACCGCATGGGGAAAAAACATCTGGCCGAGACTTTTTAGAGGGTATAAGATTGACATAGTTTTTGCCGGGCATTCACATTTGTATGAACGTTTTTATCCGGTAAGACCGAAATCACAACCGGATGCTTGGGCTGTAACTTACATTACAACCGGCGGTGCAGGAGCATCGTTATACGAAGCAGTTCAGAACAAAGTTTTGGCTTATACAAAATCGATAAACCATTTTTTAAAAGTGGAAATCAATAAAAACGAGATTGAATTATTCGCTATTGGGATTGATGGCAAAGTGCTGGATTCGGTTTCGTGGAGTAAGAAAGATGGAATGATCGATCCGGAATATCTTGCAATTGCTCAACCTCAAGAAGAGCTTGATATAATCAATGTTTTCAACGGACCGATTTCAGAACGTATGGAAAGACTTCCAATGGTAGAAGTTCCTTATGAACCTATACTGAAATTAGATGCCTCGCAGATTAACGAAGATATCGAATTTACAATACATCTTGCCGACGAATCAAAAGGCAGCTATGAAATGGAGCAGGTTTCTGGTATTATCAAAGCCGGAAATAAACTTGATATAAAGCTTAAAATATTTGGTAGATCAACATTAACGGTTACAAAGTGGGGAGACGTTACGCCGATATTACGATTGATTGCAGAATACAAAACAAAAACATTCCAAGGAAAAGTAATAGGAAAAATGCTGGAATATATTGCTTGGTAAGGTAATTCTTTTATATTTGATTTGGATAGATTACTAATAGAACAATACTTGTTGCATTTATGACGGCAAAAACAAAAAGAACGCTTGGGTTAATTTCCTTCGGTCTTTCTCTTCTTCTAACATGCATTTGGGCGTTTTGGGGCATAATAGAAAATTTTCATGAAGGATGGTATCACGAATCTTTTATCCAAAACATCGGGTTAATGTTTATACAGTATTTAAGTCCGATGATTATATTCATGGCTTTAACACTTATCTCAATACGAAATAATAAAGTCGGGGCGCTTTCATTCTTATTACTTGGAATAATAATTTCTTTTATTGCCAATAGGTTTAACTTTTTTGTTATTATCCCTTTTTTCTTGATTGCATTACTTGTGTGGTTCGGTGAAATATCTAACAAAAAATTAAAATACAAATTGACTATTATTTTGCCGCTAATAACAATGTTGGTTTTTGGCATCGAGCCTATTTATAGATTAAGTGGAAGATATAATGACGGCAATTTTGGTATGAGGGAAATTAAAGGAAATGGCGTTACACTTGTATGGGCGCCAAGAGGTTCCGGCTGGCCTGACGATGGTATGAACTGGTATGAAGCTGATAGCGTTTGCACCTATTTAACAGAAGATGGATTATCGGTTGCATCAACGCCACAAAATATTTGGCGGCTTCCGACTTTGGAAGAAACTGTACGATCAATGTATCGTCATGGTAAAAACTGCAAAGGGAAATTAAATATTGATAAAGAACCTGAGTATGAAATTACACCGGATAAAGAAACCCCGCTTTGGAACCCGAATACAAAAGTGATTTACTGGTGGACAAAAACAGAAGCCGATTCAACTCATGCATATATTATCGTTTACAACGGTAAGGTATGGAAAAGAGATAAGAATTTCAGTCCAAACTATTTAGGATTTAGAGCTGTAAAAGATCCTAATCATTAAGAATGTATGAATCATTTTGCAAAGTTGAACAATGCTTAGTTAACTAATATGATATTGTTATACTTCGTAAAGAAGATCCTTTTAATGGTGGAATTTCAACAATTAAATTACTTGAACCTTTTGTAATGGGAAGAACTTTATAATTTGCTTCTGGTTCTATTTTTATTTTATCCTCAGAAATTGATATCCGAGCAGGAATATAAATAAGTGTTGGGAAATTAATTTTACTCTCTTCATCCCATTTGCAGTGAAATGTTTTTTTGTCGGGATTATGTGAGTAGCTTTTAAGATTACCAGCTATTCGCAATGGTATTGGGCGACTAAGACCTTTAAAATGATCTAACTTTTCCATTCCTTTACTATAATCCCAGTAGGTATCACTAAAAAGATGTTCTTCAAATTGTTGAACTATATTCTGTGCTGCTGCAAGTGTATTTTTGTAATTTCCGTATGCGCCCCATTCACCAACAATAGTTGGCATATTCAGCCGTTGCGAAGTTTTATAATGTCGCTCAAAAATAAACTTAATTCTATCAAAGCTTGGGGAAGCAACAAATCTTGTATCTGTTACTAGATCGTAACCATGCGGGGCATAGGCTTGTAATGGATCGCGATTTCCGTTTTTATCTAATACCGGTTCAATGCTAGTATAAACACCCATATTGGAACCCATCGTTGTTTCCAAAAAGAGGATGTGATTTCTATCTACTTCGCGAATAGAATGTGCAACCTTGTTATACATTTTCATCAGTTTGTTTTTCTCAAACTCACTATAAATCGGAAATGTTGCATCAATAACTTGCCTGTATAAAGACGTATCGGATAAGATCTGTAATATTTCAAATCGACCTTCGTGAGTTGTCCATTTATAAGCAAGTTCCTCTACAGAAGGAGAATCAGTTCCATGTATTTGACTAAGTAATTCCGCTCCTTTGGTCAACATTGCCGGAAATATCTGCATCGCTTCTGAACCAAGAAACGGTTCATTCATTATATCATAACCAATAACGCTTGTTTCTGAAGAGTATCGATTTGCAACATGTTGCCAAGCTTTTGCATAATGGTCTTGAATACCTACACCGTCCGGAGCAGGTGTGTTTGCCCAGAAGTGATCCCATGCGGTTTGTACTGCGGGACTTGTAAAATATGCGTCGCTCCAGACATTCTGACTTTTTTCAAAAGTATGGCCATCCGTTATTGTTGCCCATTCCGGAGCCCCGTCAGAAAAGAGCACACTGTAAAGGTCTTGATGCATATCAAGTATTATATAAAGATCGTTTTCCTTCGCCCACCTTATACGTTGGTCAATTCCTTTTAAGTACTGCTCGTCATAAACTCCAGGTTCCGGTTCCAGTCCACTCCAAATTATTCCTAGACGAACACAGTTAAATCCCCACTGCCGCATTTTAGCAAAATCTTCAATCGTTTCATCTCCAAGGTAATTAACTTTTGGATCCTTGTTAACCACATTAACTCCATGAAGAATAACTTGTCTCCCTTCTACATCGATAAATTTTTGACCATCTACTGTAATGAAGCCTGTATTAGGGTTCTGCGAATTACATGCAGAGAAAAATAATATCAGAATTAAAATTTGGAATGGATATTTCATTTATTCACCTTACAAAAAACTAATATAATTTGTTTCCGATTTTAAAAAGAATGCTAGTTGTAAAAATTATTAATCATAAAATTATTATTTTAATATTATATATCCCATCAATAATTAGTTTAATGCAAGGAGACTTCAAAATGAGAAGATTATATTTATATACTGCTTTATTGCTACTTTTCTCACTGATATTATTTTCAGGTTGTACAGCAAAGAAAGAAGCGTTTGGTCCACCAAAGAATTTACGAGTTGAATATAAGCATGATCCTTTGGGAATTGATGTAATGAGTCCACGTTTCTTCTGGGAAGTTAATGATTCTCGTAGAGGCGCTATACAAAGTGCATATCAAATATTAGTAAGCAGTAGTTTGGATAAATTGGATAAGGACGAGGCTGATGTTTGGAATAGTGATAAGGTTGAATCTGATCAGTCTGCCCATGTAGTTTATAAAGGTCCGAAGTTACAATCACGAAAAATATATTATTGGAAAGTAAGAACATGGGATGATAGTGGAAAGGTTTCTCCATATAGTAATCCAGCTAATTGGGAGATGGGTATTTTGTCTGATAGTGAGTGGAAAGCGGATTGGATTGGTAAAAAGCATGTTAGTCGAAAAAAGGAAATTAAGAAAAAATGGAAATGGACGGAATGGTTCTGGCATCCAGACGAAATAGGTATCAACAAGCCTGTTTATTTTAGAAAGAAGGTTACAGTACCAAAAGGCAAAAAAATTACATCAGCTTTAATACGTATGACAGCGGATAATAAATTCACAGTTTTTTTAAATGATGAAAAAATCGGTAGTGGTAATTCATGGCAAAAGGTTTATGATTTTAATGTTACTGATAAAATAGAAAATAATAACATTGTTGCCATTCAAGCTGCTAATACTGCAGGGAATGTTTGCGGACTTCTGTTCAGCTTAAAGATAAACCTGGATGATGGTAGTGAAATATATGTGGGAGCCGATAAAGCTACTAAAGACTGGAAGACAACAAACCATAAATATTCCGGTTGGACAAACTTGACCTTTAACGATTCAAAATGGGAGAAGATAAAACTACTGGGAGACTATGAATCCAGTTCATGGGAAAAAGTTGACGAACAGAATTTATATAAAGCACCTCGTCCTGTTTTAGTACGGAACGAGATTGAGATTGATAAGGCGATTAAACAAGCGCGTGTTTATGTTACCGGTCTTGGTGCATATGTAATGTATATCAATGGCAAACGAGTTGGGAATGATCTGTTCACTCCGGGTTGGACTCATTATCCTAAGCGTATTCAGTATCAAACATATGATGTAAGCGAATTGCTTGACGAAGGTAAAAATGCCATTGGTGCTATACTTGGAAATTTATGGTGGAGCAGTGGATTGGGTTGGCGTGGTTCAATTACTTATAGCAATGGACCGCTAAAATTCTTTATGCAGTTAGTTGTGGATTATGAGGATGGCAGCAGTCGGACATTTGTTACAGATAAAAATTGGAAAACTCATGATGCCCCGATAATTGAAACTACTCTTTATAATGGTGAAACTTATGATGCTCGGGAAGAAGAAAGTGGTTGGAATAAAACAGATTTTGATGATTCAGAATGGGAACAGGTTATTGTGTTGGAACCAGAGAAAGGAAAACTTGTTGCTCAACAAGGTCCGCCTTTGCGTGTAACAAAAGAGATAAGACCTATTGAAGTAAATCCTATTTCGGATAGTGTTTATGTATTTGATATGGGACAAAATTTTGCCGGTTGGGTTAAGATAAATGTGAAAGGAGAAAGAGGAACTCGTATTCAACTTCGCTTTGCCGAAACTTTAAAACCTGACGGAAATATTTACCGTGAAAATTTAAGAAAAGCAAAAGCCACAGATGTTTACATTCTGAAAGGGGAAGGTGTTGAAGAGTGGCAACCGTTGTTTACTTATCATGGATTTCGCTATGTTGAAGTTACCGGGATTTCAGGTAAGCAGACACTTGAAAGTTTGACTGGTATCGTAGTTCATTCTGATGCTCCGGATATCGGTGAGTTTTCTTGTTCGAATGTATTATTGAATAAAATCCAGCATAATATCCGATGGGGGCAGGCAAGCAATATGTATTCTGTTCCAACTGATTGTCCGCAACGTGACGAACGTCTCGGTTGGATGGGAGATGCACAGGCATTTGCTCCGACAGCA
>Ga0256913_10000320_pt1 | contig 24395 bp, 19 predicted proteins | sample Axial_MatmetaG_FD_185970 | JGI IMG/M metagenome (GOLD analysis project Ga0256913, IMG submission 185970) | Deep-sea worm associated microbial mat communities from Axial Seamount, Juan de Fuca Ridge, Pacific Ocean - Axial_Mat | ecosystem: Environmental > Aquatic > Marine > Oceanic > Microbial... | reverse complement strand
AAAGACATCGACGAGTTTAGAAAATCAGCGAAAAAATATTATTTGTATTAGAATTCACATTTAAATATATTTGTTTGCCACGAAAACACTAATTTTTAAAATTTATTTTTTTCTTTTAAAAGTCTCCTATATTCATGTAAAAATAAAGAGATAATGAAAATAAATAAAACTTTAGTGCAACAGAAACAAAGTAATGTTACTAATAGGCAAAATTTCTCGTGCCTGGCTATTCGCGAGATTCTTCAACGTTGCAAAAATTAAAAAGAACAAATATATTAGTTATATTACTATCGTAATTTAGTTCTTGGTACACCAACTTTTTAAATTCAAACAATTATACTCCTAACAGATATCTTCCTTTTATAAAGATAAATTTCAAATTAGCGGTTATAAGAATTTTATATCAATAAAAATTCTAAAACACCAAAAAAAAATATTATTTTTAGCCGCTTTTTATTGTTTAATCGAGTTTTAAAAAATAATATATCATGGATTTTAATTTTACAGAAGAACAATTGGCGGTTCAGGAAGCTGCAAGAGATTTTGCTCAATTGGTACTTAAACCGGGAGTAATAGAGAGAGACAGAGGTGCTATTTATCCAACAGCAGAAGTAAAAGAAATGGCGGAAATGGGTTTTCTCGGTATGATGGTCTCACCTGAATACGGAGGAATAGGCATGGATACTATCTCTTATGTTCTTGCTATGGAAGAAATAGCAAAAGTTGATGCTTCAGCTGCCGTAATAATGAGCGTAAACAATTCATTGGTCTGTTGGGGTCTTGAAACTTATGGTACTGAAGAACAAAAACAAAAATATCTGACTAAACTTGCAACAGGAGAATGGATAGGTGCATTTTGCCTTTCAGAACCTGAAGCCGGTAGCGATGCAACTCATCAAAGAACAACTGCTGAAGACAAAGGCGATTATTATTTGCTTAACGGTACAAAAAACTGGATTACCAACGGAGGTACTTCAAATATTCACCTTGTAGTTGCTCATACTAATCCGGAATTGCGACATAAAGGAATCAACGCTTTTATAGTAGAAGCGGATTGGGAAGGAGTGGAAATAGGCAAAAAAGAAGATAAAATGGGAATCAGGGGCTCAGATACCACTTCTATTATGTACAACAATGTCAAAGTTCCTAAAGCCAATAGAATCGGAGCTGATGGTTTTGGTTTTACTTTTGCCATGAATACATTGAACGGCGGTAGAATCGGTATTGCTTCTCAAGCACTGGGAATAGCTCAAGGTGCTTACGAACTGGCGGTACAATACTCTCAGGAAAGGGAAGCATTTGGCAAACCAATAGCAAAACACCAAGCGATTGCATTCAAACTGGCTGAAATGGCAACCGATATTCAAGCTGCAAGATTACTGATTCACAGAGCTGCATGGCTCAAAGATCAACATAAAGATTATATAATGGCAAGTGCCATGGCTAAATATTTTGCTGCTGAAATGGCGATGAAACACACCACAGAAGCAGTTCAAATACACGGAGGATACGGCTATGTTGCAGAATACCACGTAGAAAGAATGATGCGTGATGCTAAAATCACTCAGATCTATGAAGGCACTTCTGAAATACAGGAAATAGTTATATCCAGAATGATAGAAAAAGGGGTATTATATTAAAAAGGAAATTGTAGTAGCATTGTAAATTTATTTGCAAGAAAAGAATCCGGAGGGGAACATTCCATTGAATTACGGAAGAATGATATGTTCTGACTTACACCCCCCGAAAGTGATAAAATGCAAACTACACAAATATTTATACTAACATATAAATCTTAAACATATGAAAAATCCAACCGGCAAAAGACTTGTCTCCCTCGATGCGTTTAGGGGAATGACTATAGCATTGATGATCTTGGTAAATATCCCCGGAAGCTGGTCTTATGTTTATCCACCACTGGAACATGCTAACTGGAACGGTTGTACTCCAACAGATCTTGTATTTCCGTTTTTCTTGTTTATAGTTGGAACCGCAATGGCATTTTCTTTTTCAAAATTCAATTATAAACTTTCTACAGACTCATTACTGAAAACAATAGAACGAACTTTTTTAATATTTTTTATAGGACTGTTACTCAATTATTATCCATTTTTCAAACATGATCTGGGAAATAATGGGTTTTTTATGAATTTTTTAATAGTTATTTTTAGATTAATTCTTTCATTAATTCCGTTTTTCTTATTTCTATGGATATTGAAGCGATATTTTAAGATTCTGTCTTCAGTTATTCATTCCGGAGAAAAAAGTTTATATAAAACGACCTATGTGTTAGGATTGGTTTTGGTATTTATTATTCTTTTATTCGGATTACCATATTTATTAAATCTAATTCCTTTTTACAACAAAGATGTTTCCCATCTTCGAATAATGGGTGTGCTGCAAAGAATTGCTCTTGCTTACGGATTTGCTGCGATTATTGTTTTATCATTTGAAAGAAAATATATTCCCTATGTAATAGCGTTTATACTGCTTTTATATTGGTGGTTAATGTGGTATTTCGGAAGTGATAATCCTTTTAGCCTGGAATCAAGTGTTGCGAGAAAAATTGATCTGTTTGTTTTTGGAGATGCCCATGTATGGCATGGTAAAGGAATCCCTTTTGACCCCGAAGGGCTATTATCCACTTTACCTTCTATCGGTACTCCATTAATTGGCTATTTGGTAGGTAGATACATCAAAGACAACAAAGATAAATTTGGAAAGTGGTTTTATTATTTGATCGGAAGTGGTATTATTTTGATGATATTGGGCAAAATCTGGGATATTTATTTTCCTATTAACAAATCCATCTGGACTAGTTCCTACGTCCTCTATACCGGAGGATTGGCAATATTGTTTTTATCATTGTTTTATTGGTTAATAGATGTCAAACATTATAAGAAGTGGATAAGTTTTTTCATCGTTTTCGGTATAAATCCGTTATTTGCATTTGTCATTCATGTGTTATGGGTTAAAATACTTCTTTACATTACGAGATGGAATGGCCCCGGTGATAAAATAGTAAATGGATATTCTTGGCTATTTCATAATATTTTTCAACCAATAGCCGGAAATATGAACGGATCATTACTTTTTGCCGTCACTCACATAATATTTTTCTGGGCAATGTTGTTTATCCTATACAAGAAAAATATTATTATCAAAATTTAACTTTTTGCTTAAGTATTTGTCTAAAACTTGAATAAAATATTAAATAAGTGTAACTTTGCACATAATTAAAAAATATACATTATGATATTATTATTAGGAATGCCGGGTGGTCCCGAATTGATTTTAATAGCTTTTATAGTATTATTGTTATTCGGTGGGAAAAAATTACCTGAATTAATGAAGGGTTTAGGTAAGGGAATAAGAGAATTCAATAACGCAAAAAACAGTATTCAATCCGAGATAAATACAGAAATGAAAGAGATTGAGAAACCCAAGATAGAAATTAAAGAAGAAGTTAAAGTAAAAAAAGAAGAAATTAAAGAATAGTTTTAATTCCGGTAATCAGCAATCTCTTAATCCTTTAAATTATAGTTAATGTTTTGCAAACAAGTTTCCTTTTAATACTGAATAGTTTGCATATCTTATTTATAGTCTATAATTACAATTAAGTTATTGTTTTTATTAAAAATTTATCAAATAAATCAAACATGAAAATTAAGTACTTATTTATTTTTGCATTGTCATTTGTTTTTATTACAAGTACAAATGCTCAAAAATTCGGTTATATCAATTCAACAGAATTATTGCTTGCTCATCCTGATGTAAAAAGCGCTGATAGTAAATTACAAGATTATCAAAACCAATTGTTGCAAAAAGGACAGACAATGGCGAACACTTTCCAGAAACATTATGAAGAATATGTAAAAAAAGCAAATGCAGGAACTTTATCAAAATTGCAAATGCAGGAAGAAGAAACTAAATTGACTCAGGAGCAAAATAGTATCAGACAATATGAAGTCGATATGCAACAAAAATTGGCTCAAAAAAGAGAAGAACTTTATAAACCGATCCTGGATAAAATACAAAAAGCAATCAATGAAATAGGCAAAGAAAATAATTATACATTTATTTTCGATGCCGGTACCGGTGGAATCCTGCACGCTGTCGAATCTGATAATATTATCAACTTGGTCAAAGCAAAATTAGGAATCTAATACCAAGCAGCTACCATATTGAAAAGATTTAACTGTTTTAATATTTCTTGACAAAGATACGTTCAAGATACCGGTTAAATTGAATATCCTGCAACGCTTATTTATAACGGTGAATAATGTTAGGCTAAAAGAAATAAAAACAGGGAAAAGAAATTCATTCAGAATACTTTTCCCTGTTTATATTTGATAGCTCAGGTAAAAATACCCGGACCCTATTTTCTTAAATAATTCAATGCACTTCCCGCTTTAAACCATTCTATTTGCTGAGCATTGTATGTGTGATTAACTTTGATAATATCAATAGATTTATCGCTGTGCTCAATTTCAACAGTGAGTTGTTTTCCTGGTGCAAAATCTTTCAAATCCACAAAACTGAATCTATCATCTTCTTTGATCTTATCATAATCAGCTTCATTTGCAAATGTCAAAGCAAGCATTCCCTGTTTCTTTAAATTTGTTTCATGTATTCTTGCAAATGACTTTACAATAACTGCTATTACTCCGAGATGTCTCGGTTCCATAGCTGCATGTTCTCTTGATGAGCCCTCTCCATAATTTTGATCACCAACTATTACCGACTGCAACTTTGCTTCTTTAAGATCTCTGGCAACTTTTGGAACTGCTTCATATTTACCGGAAAGTGGATTTTTTGTTTCTCCGACTTTATTGTTAAATGCATTTACTCCACCTATCAACATATTATTGGAAATATTGTCCAGATGACCTCTGTATTGCAACCATGGACCTGCCATTGATATATGATCTGTTGTACATTTTCCTATCACTTTGATCAACAAAGGTGCATTGTAAATATTGTCACCGTTCCACTCCGGAAAAGGTGATAACAATTGTAATCTTTCCGACAACGGATTAACTACAATTTCTATTTCACTACCATCTTCAGCAGGCGGTATAAATCCCGGATCATCTACTGCAAAACCCTTAGGTGGCAATTCCCATCCATTTGGTAAATCCAATTTAATGTCTTCACCTTTGTCATTTTTAACAGTATCAAATTCCGGATCAAAATCCAATCTGCCCGATATTGCTAAAGCCATAACCATTTCCGGTGAGGCAACAAATGCATGGGTATTCGGATTACCATCTGCTCTTTTGGCAAAATTTCTGTTGAACGAATGCACAATAGTATTTTTTGGATTACCTTCAATATCATCACGCTTCCACTGACCGATACAGGGACCACAGGCATTGGTAAAAATCAATGCTCCCAATTCTTTAAAAGTATCTAAAATACCATCTCTTTCAGCGGTAAATTTCACCTGTTCGGAACCGGGATTAATACCCAGTCCGGCTTTGAGTTTTATTCCTTTGTTTATTGCCTGCTTTGCTATGGAAGCAGCTCTGGATAAATCTTCATAAGATGAATTTGTACATGAACCAATCAATCCCCATTCTACATTCAAAGGCCAATCGTTGGCAGGTGCAACCTCTTTCATTTTATCAATCGGAGTATCTCTATCTGGAGTAAAAGGTCCATTGAGATAAGGTTTTAATTCATCAAGATTTATTTCTATTAATTCATCATAATATTTTTCAGGATTATTATATACTTCAGGATCAGATCTCAAATAATCTTTAATCCCGTTGGCAGCATCAGCAACATCATCTCTTCCTGTAGCTCTAAGGTATCTTTCCATTGCTTCATCATAAGCAAAATTAGAATTAGTAGCTCCTACTTCCGCTCCCATATTACATATTGTACCTTTTCCTGTTGCCGATAATGCTTCTGCTCCTGAACCGAAGTATTCAATTATCGCTCCCGTGCCTCCTTTTACTGTCAATATTCCCGCAACTTTCAATATGATATCTTTTGGGGCTGTCCATCCGTTTAATTTTCCGTTTAATTTTATTCCTATGAGCTTTGGAAATTTCAATTCCCAAGGCATATCAGCCATTACATCTACAGCATCGGCACCACCGACACCTATTGCAACCATTCCCAAACCTCCGGCATTGACAGTATGTGAGTCTGTTCCTATCATCAATCCTCCGGGATATGCATAATTTTCAAGTACTACCTGGTGAATTATTCCGGCTCCGGGTTTCCAAAATCCAATACCGTATTTTCTGGATACTGATTCCAAAAAATTATAAACCTCATTGTTTTTATTCAATGCTTTCTGAAGATCTTTGTCCGCTCCGTCATGTGCCTGAATCAAATGATCCAAATGAACAGAAGAAGGTACAGCAACCTTTTTCTTGCCCGCCAACATAAATTGCAATAATGCCATCTGTGCTGTTGCATCCTGCATCGCTACTCTGTCAACTTTAAAATCAACATAATCCACTCCTCTTTTAAATGGTTTTTCAGGATTTCCATCCCAAAGATGTGAATACAATATTTTTTCAGTTAAAGTCATAGGTCTTCCCAGCATTTTACGAGCTTTGTCAACTCTTTCCGGAATTATTTCATACACCTTTTTTATCATATCTATATCAAAAGCCATATCTTTAATTTTTTAAATTACTAAATATTATTGAAGTGATGTTATTCACTTTACTTTTTCAAACTGCGAAAATAATAAATATATACCTATTTATTTAATTATGTAAACTTAAATTGTGTTTTAACTGAAAAGATATTATTAAAATACCAAGAATCTTCTCTTCACAGATGTATTTAGAAAATATTTTAGGATTCTAATTCATATATTATCTGATATTATTGAAGCCTGATTCCCATTTTATCATTTTCACTATTCGGATAAAAAATTTTTCATCCAAAATTGCAGGTGAGGAATTGATTTTATCTTTATGTATCCGCTATATTACGAAACACTTGAAATATAAGTATATATCTTAGGATTTAAGGAAAAATTAAACTTATTTGTATCTTTGACATTATTTATACTATACATTATTTAGTATCCGGCTATTATGAAAAATTACTACTACAATAAATATAAAAAAAATAAGAGAACAAGCATTATTATTACTTCGGTGATTATTTTTGTTTTTGCTTTTATTATCTTCTTTTTATCTCATTCCGTCAAAGAGTTTCTAACATTTTTAATAATACCCGTATTTGTTAGTTTAATCGTTTATTATTTTATGGCTTATTTATCTTTAGCTAAATGGAAAAAAGTTTTAAATACTGATTTCCCTGATAGTTGGAGTCAGATATTATCAAAATATGTAAAATTTTACACCACTTTGCCTGAAGATGAAAAAGATTATTTTGAAAAAAGAATACAATATTTTTTATCTACAAAACAAATTACCGGTATCGAAACCGAGGTGGATGATAAAATCAAAGTATTAATCGCGGCAAGTGCAATAATGCCGGTTTTTGCTTTTCCTGATTTCGAATACAACAATATCAATGAAATTCTTGTCTATCCAAATTCTTTTGATGAAGAATACAATACCGGAGATAAAGAAAAAATCCTCGGAATGGTCGGAAATGGGGCTATGAATCGTATGATGATCCTTTCAAAACCGGATATACTCAATGCATTTAGCGGGAAACGTACGGTTCATAATGTTGCTTTGCATGAATTTGTGCATTTGATCGATAAAAAAGATGGAGCGATTGACGGTATTCCTGAAATATTAATCGACAAAGCTTTTGTATTGCCTTGGTTGCGTGAATTGAGAATAGCCGAAAACAGAATAAAAAAGCACAAATCGGATATCAATCCTTATGCTTTGACAAATAACTCTGAATTTTTAGCGGTAGCAAGCGAATATTTCTTTATGTCACCTTCCAAATTCAAGAAAAAACACACTGAATTGTACAAATATTTTTCAAAGATCTACAGAAGAAGATTAAAGAGTGATAAATAATAAATATATTTGTGAAATTATGGATTATATAAAAATAACGACAATAATTGTTTTGCTGGTTTTTTCATTCTCGTCTTGCAATTCGGATCTGATCGATATGGATGCGATCAATAAAGAAGTGAATGCCAAATTGCAAAGAAAAATTGATATCAAAATTAATGATTGCCGTCATAAAGCCCTTGAAGATGCAGAGATTTATGTTGATTCCATTATCACTGAATTAACAAATGATATTTTAATTAAAAATATAGATTTTCCGGAAAAACCGCAAAGAGATACAGAAGCAAAAAATTACAAAATAAAAATAGATTCCATCAACATCAATAATCTTACCGATAGTCTGAATCTGATTAATGACAGCTTGGACACAAATCAGAATTAAAGTATGAAAAAAAAATTAACATTAGTAGAAGCATTAATCCCCGTTGTATTTCTGGTGGCATTACTGGCTTATAATGTTCAAAAAGTATTCGGAGATGAAGCTCTGTCAGGTTCCAATCAATTTGCATTGTTGCTCGGGGCATCAATCGCCGCAATGATAGGATTCAAAAACAAAATCAGTTTTGAAGATATGATGGATACCGTAGCAAAAAATATAAAATCGACCAGCAGTGCTATTTTAATATTGCTATTTGTAGGAGGATTATCGGGAACTTGGCTATTGAGCGGTATAGTTCCCACAATGATATATTATGGATTACAGATATTAAATCCCACTATTTTTCTCGCAGCTTCCGTAGTGATTGCATCTCTGATTTCACTTGCCACAGGTAGCTCATGGAGCACTTCCGCTACTGTAGGTATTGCATTGATCGGTATCGGTAAAGCACTTGGTATAAATGAAGGAATGATTGCAGGTGCGGTAATTTCAGGAGCTTATTTTGGCGATAAGATATCCCCATTGTCCGATACTACCAATCTTGCTTCAGCAGTAGCGGGTACTGACTTATTTACCCATATCAGATACATGCTGAAAACAACAATACCTTCTATTACCATAACTTTGATTTTATTTATAATTCTTGGATTTTATCAAAAAAGTTCCGGAGACGATATTCATATAGATACAATGCTATCATCAATCAAAGAATCTTTCAATGTAACCCCTTGGCTTTTGATAGTTCCCGGAGTTGTTATTTTTTTGATAATAAAAAAAACCGAACCCCTTATTGCCCTGATGCTGGGAACTCTACTCGGAGGTCTTTTCGCAATAATATTTCAACCGCATATAATCGAACAATTTTCCGGTATCGATAAATTGGATTTTCATTCCGCATATAAAGTGGTAATGAATTCGATTACAACCGATACGGTGATTGAAACCTCAAACGAAAGACTGAATGAGCTGTTCACTTCAGGTGGTATGGCAGGGATGTTAGGAACAATTTGGTTGATTCTGTCTGCAATGGTCTTTGGTGGAATAATGGAAGCCATCGGAGCTCTTAATACCATCAGTTCTTCGCTTTTAAGAATCGCAAAAGGGGATTTTGGTGTTTTTGCAAGTACCGTAACAACTTGTATATTTTTTAATGGTACTGTTTCCGATCAATATCTTGCTATTGTCGTTCCCGGCAAAATGTACAAAACAGCATTTGACGATAAAAACCTGAAACCTGAAAACCTAAGCCGTACTCTTGAAGACAGCGGTACTGTCACTTCGGTTTTATTTCCCTGGAATACCGGGGGAGCATACAATTCCAGGGTATTGACTGTCGATACTTATCATTATCTACCATTTGCTTTTTTCAATCTCATAAGCCCTCTTATGACCTTGATATTTGCATATTTTAAGATAAAGATCCGGAAATATAAATAATCCGTTATTTTATTGTTTTAAGATCTTATAATTCCATTCTCTGTTTTTATCCTTTATTTTCAGGATATAGATACCATCGGAAATAGCATTTAACATTATTTCCTTTGCTACTCCTTTGGAAATATCTGTTTTTGTTGAATAAACTTGATTGCCATTTAAGTTATAAACATCAATTTCGACAGGAGTTTTGATATTTATATTTGGCAATAAATTAATTCTGTTATTGAAAACTGTCGGATATACTTTGAAATTATTTCTTTCATCATTATCGAATATATTATTATTGGATGTAGTAGCATCAAAATAATTCAATAGTTTTTCCATAAATACTTTTATTTCATAACGATTGCTTACTGTCTCCAAAGGAAATCCGATATTGACCACTGCTCCCGGAGTAGTACTTGAACCGAAAGCTCCTTTGTAAGCAATTCCAGCAATAGCCCCTTGATTGTATTTCAAAATAGATTCAGCGCCTCCCGTTCCGGCAATTACATCAGGATAATCTTCTATATATACTTCACCGTAATGTAAAGTAACGCCATCAAATTCTCCTCCGCTTATACCTCTTGCAGGTGCTCTTCCTGCAGAACCATCTTCTACAAAATTAGCTTTGAGATAATTGTGATAAAAGTTTTTATCAGTAGATGTACCCTTGTGATCCAAATCCCAACCTATTTCACTACCGGTAACAAAAAGTTTACCTCCCTGATTCAGATAATCTTTGACTTTATTTTGTTCAACTGCATTAAAAGTTTCATCTATAGACGATTCATCACCTAAAAACCATATCACCATATCATAATCACTTAATTTCACTTTGCCTATCATTATACTTTGGTTCATAGCAGTAGATACATCAACATGCCCAAGAGCATCCCACAATCCTGTCAGATAACAACCGGAAGCAAAGGTATGTGAATATTCCGGATAAGATGATCGGCGATGAAATCCATCAACAATAAGAAGCTTCTTATTCGCACCGAAAGGATAATGCATCACTCCATACATATCACTGCTTTCACTTGCATAACCGGCTTTATTGATAGCTTGAATCCAAAAAACATACATATTATCATTTCCCAGACTATCAATTTCAAATTCAGTAACATCGGGTTTCAAAACATTGGTATCTGCAAGGATATTCAGATTTTCCAAAAAGGGATTGATATTGTAATATAACCTGTATCCGGCAAGACTGGATTGTGTATTCTTCTTCCATTTTATCTTTACTCCTTTGTTACCATTTATATATTCAACAGACATCAACTCCGGTATTTTAGGTGGTTCCGTTGCTATTTTAACGGATTTTGTCAATGATGATGTTTTATCATCATCATCTGTCAATTTCAATGTTACATTGTATTGCCCATCGGCAACAAATACATATTTTATTATTTTTCCGGTATCAAGAGCAATGCTGTCATTCAAAAACCACTCATATTTTACTATCTGTCCATCATCATAAGAATTACTAGCATCAAAGATCACAGTATCCAAAGCTCCTGCTGGTAAACCAAATATTTCAAAATCCGCATAAGGCGCTCCATTGAGGTTGAGAGGTAATGAAACATCCAAATCCTGGTATTTATTTGCCACAATAGTAATTGTTTTTTCCACATCAAAGAATCCGTTTCTTGAAAAGGTTAATGTATATGTTCCCGGAGCCAAATCAAATCCATAAAAACCATTGTAAAAATCATCTCCGATATAAGTTATATTTCCCGGTTGGCAGGTCACTTGTATATTATTTATCACATCTCCGGAATGTCTGTTTGTTACAATTCCCCCTATTCTGCCTGTTGGAAAACCATCAACATTAAAATATTTACAAAATGATTTCACCAGTGCCCAGGCATAGTTTCTTGAATATTCGGTATTCTTCAATCTCAATGCTTCATCGGGTATATCGTGAAAAGATCCTTCCGAAAGAGTTGCCGGCATATTGGTATTTCTTAAAACCCCCAAATTGAAACCCAGAAAAGATCTATCTCCCCTGTTATAATTCCTTGTAGTTCGTAGCAGATCCTGAAGATTAGGTCCGATAATAGAACCCATAACTTTAGCATCCGGCCATGTAGGAGAAGAATCCGTACCATTGAACAAAACCAATGAATAATTTATTCCGGACGAACCGGCATTGGTATGATTCGATTGGAAATAATCAGCCCCAAAAGCATTTGCAATTGCCACTCTTGACGAAAGTGATATATCATCAGAATCATCATTGGCTGTTCTGGTCATTTTGACACTGGCTCCCAGAGATTCCAATAAATCCTTTTCATGAAAAGCAGTCATCAAATTCCCTTCCGATTCCCAAAATACCAATCCATGAGGAAGATTGATTTTTCTGTCGTTGGCGGGATCATGGCCTCCGTGACCGGGATCAATGCATATCTTAACACCTTGCAACTGCCCAAAAGAAAAATTTGCTAAAAGAATAAAAATTAATATAAATGAATATTTATACTTCATGATTTTTGGAGTTTTAATTAAAAATAAAAGTTCTGTCTTATATTAAGTTTGCAATACTCATAAATTATTTTTCAAGAACTTTTTTAAGTTCCATCAAATAAATCCTTCCTTCTTCATTTTGATAAATCACTTTCCCGTTATTTTTATCAATATCGGGATACATAGCTATAACATCTGAATTTTCCGTCAGATTTTTTTTGCTTTTAGTTTTAGTATCTATCAAAAGAATATCTGATTTCGTATATTTTTGACCATCATCACGATCATCCATACCAATAACAAATTTGCCGTCTTTGCTCCATACTGCAGCATGCAACCTGCCAAGATCTGCAATTGTTTTACCATTCAGATCCGCAATAAAAGTCCCCTTACCTGCTTTATTGTACAAAATTTGTTTTTTATCAGGTGATACGGAAACCCAAATATAATTTCCTTTACCCTGTGGATTGAGTGTTTTTTTAACTCCATTATTATATATTACCAGATTGAGATCATTATCCGTATATGCCAAAATCACATTTTTAGGATTTTCAACTGTTTTACCGGAATTAATATCGTAAGCATAAATCTTATTTCCTTCAAGAAAATATATTTTTTTGGCGTCAACATCCAACAATTTCAAATTCCTTTTATTTTCAACCACAGGTTTTATCTCAAGAGTATTAAGATCTTGGAGATAAATTGAAGTAACTCTCCTTCTATTTTTAAATTCATGTGACTGGAAAACAACTATTTTGCCATCCGGAGTAAAAAACGGGTTAATACCTGCTCCTGATTTTGAATTTAATTTTCCATAAGCATCTTCTTTAAAATCATAAACATACAATCCTTTATCATCGGGAGATGTTACAATTATTTTTGAATCGTCCGGTGAGAATTTTGCTTTATAAAAACCTTTATCAAGAGTGGAAATTGTTTTGTTTTCCGTTTTAAGTTTGTAAGTAGAAACTGTTGTTTTTTCCACGCATGAATTTACAATCATCATTATCATACTTACCATTAACAAAAAGTAAAATCTATTTTTCATCTTTAATATTTTTAAAGTTTAACGTATCAAATTTTATTAATTATAATTTTATTAACTTTTTTACAATCCACTTATTATTTATATTTAGTCTTAAATAATAAACTCCGCTATTCAATACACTTATATTTATCTTATTGTTTTCCAATTCTGATTTTCTAATCCTTAATAATCCGTATTGATCATAAACGGAATATGAACTAATATTTGAATTATCATCTGTTTTCAGATTGATAAAATCATTAGTCGGATTAGGATAAATTACAATACCGGAAATATCATTTTGCATTTCTTTGGTAGATGTTTTTATTTCCAAAGCTCTTTCAACAGCTTTTAAAGCGTTGATTCTACCATATCCATAAACCGAATTGGGCAAAACCGCTTCATCTATACCCCTACAGCTATCTATATCGTATCTCGGATCAGCAGTTTCCTCAATTATTTCTGCGATTCTATCAACTTTACCTTTAAGATCGGGATTAGCAGATAATATCAATGCCACAACTCCTGCGACATGCGGTCCCGCCATACTGGTTCCACTGCTTAATCTATATTTATTTCCCGGTACACAAGATAAAACACCTTGTCCGGGAGCTGTGATATCCGGTTTCAATCGATAACTTCCGTCAACTATGACAGGACCTCTGCTACTAAATCCCGCAATCGTATCCCTGAAAGTCATTCCGGTAGTATCTATTATTTGCCTTGTTGCTCCAACTACAAAAGAATTTTTAAATATCGAAGCAGGATTTTGTATGGAACCACATCTTTTGATGCCATCATTTCCTGCAGAAACCACTATAAAAACCCCTGAATTTCGCAAATTGTCAAGAGCGAGTTCCATATATTGCCAATTTGTAGAATCACAACCCTCTTTTACAGGACACCCCCAGCTGTTGTTTATTACATCCGGTGATTTTGAGGGATCGGGATTTTGCCCTTGTAGGTCTGTTGGTGCCATAAACCACTCAAAGCACTCGATATATGTCGATGGTTTTCCCCAACCTCTTTCCATATTTCTGCATCCTATCCAATTGGCTTCAGGTGCAACACCGATAATAAGGCTGTCCGATTCCCTTCTACCAACCATCGTTCCCATCGTATGTGTACCATGGGAATGGTCATCGCAAGGAATTTGTATATCTAATCCGCAAGGATTATTTGACGGATCAATGATACTGTCATTGTGAAGCGGACTGATCTCATGTATCGCATCATGCCAGTTGTAATTGTGATCGGCAAGAGTATCATTGATAAAACCACGGTATTTAAATTTGATAGCCGGATGAGTCCAGTCATATCCCGTATCCTGACCACCAACCACAACTCCGGCACCATGATAACCCAAATCCCATACTTTATCAGCTTCTATCATTTTAATACCCCAAGTTGTTTTAAATTCATTTAATGTTTTTGTAGAAATATCCAAACCGGTTTCTTGCTTTACAGGAGAATCGTATGCGATATAACTAACATCCCTTCTATTAGCTAATATCTTCACCAAATTAATATCCCCTTTTACCAATACTGCATTTATAATTAAAAATCTTTTATATTTATAGTTCAGGCGATCAATTAAAGTTACTATATCTTTCTGAGAATTAAAATTATTGTTTCTCAATTGTGAATAAGCTGTTTCTGCTTGTTCTTTTTTATTCAGTCTGTTTTCATTATCTTTTACTCTATATTGATTCTTCAGGTAAACTATAAAATCAACTTTAGTCGCTTTTTCTAATTTATTTAATAATTCCGGAGATATTTTATCATTCCAAGTGCTATTATCCTGAGAATAGCCTAATATAGAGAAAAGAGAAAAAAGAAAAATAAATATAAATTTATATTGTATTTTGATCATAATAATTATTTTTGCACTTTTTAAGATGTGTTTTTGCATATATTTTTGTAAGACAGCTATTTATTAATTTTTTACGTTTAAATAAATAATAAAAAAAATTGTTTTACTATTAAATTAAAGTTTCTAAAATGGAAAATCTTAACAAAATTAGATATTCTGATGAAGAATTAGAAGAATTCAGAATAATAATTGAAAAAAAAATAGAAAAGGTCAAAAATCAAATAGATTTTTACCAAACTCAAATAGATGATCTCACAAACGGTCCAGACGGACATATAAAAGGGCTTGATGACGGTATCAGCACTACGGAAAGCGAACATATCATGCAAATGATAGCAAGATCAAAGAAACACCTTTCCCATCTCGAAAAAGCTCTTTTAAGAATTGATAATAAAATTTACGGTATTTGCAGAGTTACAGGGAAACTCATTTCAAAAGAACGATTAAAAGCGGTACCACATGCTACATTGAGTATAGAAGCTAAGCAACAATTATCCAAAAGATAATTTATCTTCCTATTTCATCTATTTCTTTAAGTTTTTCCATATTATCAGCCATTTGTAAAGATTCTATTATCTCATCTAAATCCCCGTCCACTATTTTATTAAGACTATAAAGCGTAAGACCTATTCTGTGATCGGTAACCCGGTTTTGAGGATAATTGTATGTGCGTATTTTATCCGATCTATCACCGGAACCCACTAAGGATTTTCTTTGTTCTTTTCTTTCTTGTTGTTCTTTTTCTCTTTGCGCCTCCTTTATCTTCAAATACAACCTCTGCAATGCTATTTCACGGTTTTTGAGCTGTGAACGCGAATCCGTACTTTCAGAAACAATACCTGTCGGAATATGTGTAAACCTGACTCCTGATTCTGTTTTATTGACATGCTGTCCACCTGCACCGCTTGCTCTAAAAGTGTCAGTCCGGAGATCTTCCTTTTTGATTTTGATATCCTTTTCTTTATATTTGGGTATTACAGCAACAGTGGCGGCAGAAGTATGAACTCTACCCTGGGATTCTGTCTTCGGAACTCGCTGAACCCTATGAGCTCCCGATTCGTACTTCAATCTTCCATAGACATTTTCACCCGTCACTTCCAAAACCAATTTATTGAATCCCCCTACAGAACCTTCGTTTACATAAAGTGTCTCAACTTTCCATCCTTGAAGTTCAAAATACTTAGTATACATTCTGTATAGATCACCCGCAAAAATACTTGCTTCATCACCACCAGTTCCAGCTCTAATCTCAAAAATCACATCTTTATCATCATCGGGATCCGTAGGAATCAACATAAATTTCAATTTATCTTCTAGATCCCTTTCTTTTTGTTGTAACTCTTCCAATTCCATTTTTGCCATTTCCCTCATATCTTCATCTTCATCTTTGAGCATTAGTTTGGAACTTTCGATATTTTCAAGAGTGTTTTTATATTCATCAAACACAATCAATATCTCTTTTAGATCTTTATATTCTTTGTTTACCTTCTTGAATTTTTCAATATCTGAAGCAATTTCCGGATTAAACAACTGATCTTCAAGATAATGATACTTTTCTTTCAGACTATCATATTTATTAATCAAACTCATAGTGTGAATATATTTTAGTCAAAAAAAAAGCTGTCATGATTCCCCCCTTTAAATCCGGGATTAAATCAGACAGCTTTACGTTGTCCCACGAGGATTTGAACCTCGACAGACAGTACCAAAAACTGTAGTGCTACCGTTACACTATGGGACAAAATATCATTTTTTTCAAAATGAACTGCAAAGATATTTTAATATTTTCATTTTAACAAAAATTTTCTTCATTTTTTCATTTTTTTTTGATAAAATTAATTTTCCCGATTTGTAATCCTGATATTTCCGATACATTTCATTTTATTAACCAAACATTAACACCAATAAAAACACACATTTTAATGATAATTATTATTTGTTTTATAGATTGATTTTAATCAGAAAATCTCCTGATAATCTTATAAATATCACAACTTAGACAAACTGTAAAAATATAAAATCAAACTCATAACTAATTTAAACTCAGGTATATTTTTCTACATTTATGATCAACTTAACCATCGTGACTCCTGCCTGTGAAAAATACTATCTAATATGTGTTTTTATCACTACCGGAATTTGTGCTAAAATGAAAAACAAGACATACCTTATATCCTTGATTCTAAAATGGAATGAATATTATTATACTTTTTTATTCTAAAATATTACATTTGTAAATTACTTATTTGATTTTACGCTTAATTTTATATCTAACATTAAAGTTTATACTGTATGCTGAAAGAAAAAATGAAAGCTTTTGATTTGCCTCAAAAAGTTCAAGAACAAGGATTATATCCATATTTCAGGGTTATAGAATCAGAACAAGATACCGAAGTCAAAATAAATGGTAAAGATGTTTTAATGTTTGGATCAAATAGTTATCTGGGTTTAACTAATCATCCAAAACTGAAAGAAGCATCAAAAAAAGCAATCGATAAATACGGATCCGGTTGTGCAGGATCAAGATTTCTGAATGGAACTTTGGATATACATATCGAATTGGAAGAAAAAATATCAAAATTTGTAAATAAAGAAGCCGCTTTGGTTTTCAGTACAGGTTATCAGGTAAACTTAGGTGTAATATCTGCTTTGCCTGGAAGACATGATTTTGTGATATTGGATGAATTGGATCATGCATGTATATATGATGGTTCCAGGTTGTCATTGGCAAAAATGAAAAAATACAAACACAATAATATGGAATCGTTGGAAAAGGTGTTAAATTCACTACCTGACAGCGATATTAAATTATTGGTTATGGACGGGGTATTTAGTATGGAAGGAGATATTGCAAAACTACCGGAAATAGTGCAACTGGCTAAAAAATACAAAGCCAACGTAATGGTTGATGATGCTCATGGACTTGGTGTTTTAGGAGAAAGGGGAAAAGGTACCGTCAATCATTTCGGACTCAATGATGATGTGGATCTGATAATGGGAACTTTTTCAAAATCCCTGGCATCCATAGGAGGTTTTATCGCTTCGGATTTTGACACTATCAATTATCTCAAACACTATGCAAGATCATTGGTTTTCAGTGCCAGTATCGCTCCTTCAAATGCCGCCAGTGTGATCGCTGCTATCGATATAATGCAAAACGAACCCGAAAGACAAGAAAAACTTTGGGAAAATACCCGTTATGCAAAAGAAAGATTAATAGATGCCGGATTCAATACCGGTAAATCAGAAACTCCCATCATTCCTATTTTTGTAGGTAATGACTTAAAAACATTTATGCTTACCAAAACACTTTTGGACGAAGGAGTTTTTATAAATCCGGTTATTTCTCCTGCTGTTCCTCCCGGTGATGAACTTATCAGATTTTCATTAATGGCAACGCATTCTATCGAACAAATCGACAGGGGAATTGATAAAATCGTAGCAATATCAAAACAAATTGGAATTATTTAAGAAATATTACTTTTTTTAAAAACCAAAAATATAAGCCATGAATATCGAAATTAAAAAAGTGGAAAACAAAAAAGATTTGAAAAAATTCATAAATTTCCCTCATGATCTATATAAAGATGATCCTAATTATGTACCGATGTTGGATATGGCAGCAAAGGAATTGTTTTCGGAAAAGAAAAATCCGTTTTTCGAGCACTCTTCCGTTGAAAATTATCTGGCTTATAAAAATGGAAAACTAGCCGGGAGAATCTCTGCTATCAAAAATAATAACTACAATAATTATCATAACAGCAATGTTGGATTTTGGGGATTTTTTGATGTCATCAATGATTATGACGTAGCAAAAGCTTTGTTTAATACAGTAAAAGAATTTCATCAGAAGAATAAATTTGAGTCAATGATAGGACCCGTTAATTTTTCGACTAATGATACAGCCGGACTTTTAATCGAGGGATACGAAGTACCTCCTATAACAGAAATGACTTATAATAAGCCATACTATAAAGATTTAATAGAAAAATACGGATTCGAAAAAGATATGGATCTATTTGCCTATATGATCTATGCAAAAAATGTTTCCGAGAAATCCGTTAAATTAGCTGATTTGATACAAAAAAGATTGGAAAAAAAAGGTATTACTATCAGACAAATAAATATGAAAGACTTCAAAAATGAAGTTGCCAAAATCAAAGAAGTATATAACAAGGCATGGGAAAAAAATTGGGGTTTTGTACCTGCAACAGATAAAGAATTTGAATTTCTTGCTGAAGGACTCAAAATGATAGTAAATCCTCAATATGCTCTTGTCGCCGAATACAAAGGAAAATTTATTGGATTTGCCCTTACTATTCCCAACATCAATGAAATAACCATCAATTTTAAAAAAGGTAAGCTCTTCCCCTTTAATATTTTCAAACTTCTAATGAAGAAAAACAAAACCAAGTATGTAAGAATTATTACTCTCGGTGTAATTGAAGGTTACAGAAAACTGGGAATCGAAGCGGTATTTTTTGCAAGAATAATAGAATCTGCAAAAAAGAATAATATCATCGGAGGTGAAGCATCGTGGATATTGGAAAATAATGAAATGATGAATATGGCTGCTGAAAAACTTAACGGTGAAAAATATAAAACTTATCGCATCTACAGAAAAAATATTTGAGTAAAAAACACATAATCATTCCAAATCTTGATATGAACAAAACTTACCGGCTTAGTGCAGTTGATATTGTGAATTTTATTTATTGGCTATTTATGGTCGTTTTTTATTTATTGGCTTTTAGACAAACCGGTGAAAAAGCTTACGGATTTGTGCTTCTTTCCGTTTTAATAATCTTTGAAATTTTCATTATCAAATCCAGACAAGTGACAACTGATAATAATTTCATAAAACTACTTCAGTTTATATATCCTGCTTTATTTTTAATTTTTATTTTTGATAGTATTCATATTTCACTACCATACGTCAATCCCAATATCTATGACGAAGCTCTTTCGAATATTGATTTCAAATTGCTGGGATTTCATCCTACCGTAGCTATTGAAAAATTTATAAATCCGTATCTGACGGAATTCATGTATTATCTGTATTTTTTTTACTTTTTTATGCCCTTTATCATTGTGATATATTTATACAGAAAAAAAATGTATCGCGAATTGGATAAGACGGTTTTGTTTTTATTATTAACCTTCTATGGCGCATATCTTTTATATTATACTGTTCCCGCTTTAGGTCCAAGATTTTATCAACCATTAGTTGCATTACAACAGATTCCTTTAAAAGGAGTATTTTTAGCCGAAACTATAAGAGACTCTATTTCGGTACTCGAACACAACAAATTTGATGCATTTCCAAGTTTACATGCCGCTGTGTCACTTTCTGTCCTGATCGCAATAGCAAAATATAAAAAACGTTGGTTGTACCTGTTTATTCCAATAGTTGCCGGAATTTTTATATCTTTGATTTATTGCAGATATCACTATTTCATTGATATCATCGGAGGGATTGTTTGGACAATGATTTGTTATTTTTTAATAGAGATTCTTTATGACAAATTATATGCAAAATATTTTATACCGTTTTATTCAGATTAACTTTTAATATTATGCTGAAAAACTTTAAATTGGACTACGATAAAAAAGATATTCACTATTATATAATACTGTTAAGTGCTCCTGTATTATTGACTATTTACAGATATCACGGATATCCCGAAACATTTGACCCTTTCATCAATTTCAATCTACCCGAAGATCAAATCATCAGAATAAATCAGTTTATTATATTTTTTATTTTGACATTTATCATTCCTGTTTTGTATATCAAACTGGCGATGAAGCAGAAATTGACAGACTTCGGAATTGGTCTCGGTGACGTTAAAGCAGGACTAAAATCCTTGATATTAATTCCTTTGATCATTGTACCCTCCATATATTTTGGAGCTAAAATGCCGGATTTACAAATGGAATATCCACTTGCCAAAAGTCTGCTTAACAGTCAATCCAATCTTATACTTTACGAATTAGCGTATTTTGTTTTTTATTATATAGCCTGGGAATTTTTTTTCAGGGGTTTTATTCTCTTTGGTTTGAAAGACAAATTCGGTGCCTTCAATGCCATTTTGATACAAACTATCTCATCATGCCTTGTACATATTGACAAGCCCGAAGGAGAAATTATCGGTTCGATCATTGCCGGTATTATTCTCGGTATTATCGCATTGCGTACAAAGTCGATATGGTATGTAGTGATATTGCACGCTGCAATAGGAATATTAACCGATTTATTTATTATTTACCGGTAAAAATAGCAAAAATGGAAAAAATATTGGTAACCGGAGCAAACGGATTTATAGGAAGCAATTTGGTAAAAAGACTTATAGACAATGGAAATACCGTAAGGAGTATGGTCAGAAAAACCTCCGATTTGAAATTTCTTGAAGGAATAAATACCGAGATCGTCTATGGTGATATCAATGATACGGATAGCCTCGATAAAAGTGTTGAAGGTGTTGATAAAGTATATCATGTTGCCGGTCTTGCTGCCGACTGGGGACCTTACGCAAAATTTAATAAAATAAACCTTCAAGGCACGCAAAATATCGCTAATGCAGCACATAAAAACAATGTAAAAAAACTAATTTATATCAGTACGGTTGCATTTCATGGTTTTGGAAAAACCAATATGACCGAAGAATCTCCGGTAAGTGAAAATTTAATTCCTTATTCGAAAACAAAGTATCTTGCAGAAAAATGGCTTTGGGAATTTAGCGATAAATCCGGAATGCCTGTTACAGCAGTAAGACCGGGAAATGTATATGGTATAAACGACAGAACATTTATTTCCAAATATATCGATGCCCTACTCAAAGGTAAATTTATGGAAGTCAATAAAGGAAAAAGCAAAACTTGTCCTGTCTATATCGAAAATCTTATCGATATAATCATACTGGTTGGAGAAAATGATAAAGCAGACGGAGAAGCATTTATCGCAACCGACGGATTGGATATCGACTGGCATACATTCAATACAAAATTGGCAAATGCACTGAAAATAACGCTGCCAAAAGCATCAATACCTTATCCTGTAGCTATGACTGTTGCCAAAATATATTATGGAATACATAAAACACTAAGTATTAATTCCGAACCGTTTTTGACACCTTATCGCATAAATAACGGAGGTAAAGATTATCATTTCAGTATTGATAAATTGAAAAGATATTTTGATTACAAACCTAATATAGATATCGATGAAGCAATGGATAGAACAGTGAAATGGTATAATGAAAACAGAAGAGATAAATAATTGCCGACCACAAGAACACGACAATAATTGCGTTTTCTCCCGTATTTATAATAGTCACTAATCCGTAAGTTTCAATAACTTTTCTATTTCGGGAATAGTATTTTGTTTTACTAATTCCACAGCCTGATAACTATTTACTCCTCCAGAGAATACTTTTATGATAATACCGTTCCTGTCGATAATCATAGTACGTGGAAAACCGAAACTACCCAATCGCCTGTAATATATATCTTTAGCTGATGGAATTATTTTAAACGAAAATTTATGCCCTTTATCCAGAAATTCTTCAATAGATGCTTTATTTTCCAATGTCAAGGCTATAAATTCAATGTCTTCATCTTTATATTTTTCTACGATATCATTAAATCCTGGTAGCTCTGCAATACATGGACCGCACCACAAAGCCCAAATATTAATAACGATTATCTTCCCGCGCATTGTTCTTGTATCAATGGTATCTCCGGATATCGATGTACCATTGAAATCAGGCAATTTCATCCCGATATAGCATTCATCCATACGTTTTAATCTATCCTTGGTATTTGTATTTTCAAATTTTTTATGCTTACATTTTTTTAATGAATCCAGAAAATCATAATTCTGGTTATATGCATTATTTATCGAAAAAATAAATATTAAAAAATAAATTAACATCAATTTTAAAGTCATAAGAACAAGGTGTTTTTTATAAAACAAAAAAATACCTTGAATATTTTATTTTCAGTTAAACAAAAAATCTTTTGGACACATGCAAACCTGGTAATAGCATAATCTGTTGTTATATTTTAACGTAAGTTCGATTATTAATTTGATAAAATAATGACTCCCTTACCTCAACCTAATAATTATCTCAATTCACGAAGTTTTCTAAATATATATCTTATCATTCTTTTTTTAATTCTTTTTTTATAACTTTGTTTGTCAGATGAAATTAAGATAAATGAATAAAAAAGTCTTTTTAGGATTGATTGTCGGTTTCTTTTTTATTTTAAAAATCGAAGCCCAATGTCCTGCAGGTGGTGCCCTGTTTGTCAATGAAATTTATAATGCAACAGGAAGCGGTAAAGAATATATTGAATTGGTAGTGGTAGGTGATCCCGCTGCACCGACCAATCCGGTAAACTTGGAAGGGTGGATAGTTGATGATAATAATATCAATCAGGCTGGTCAGGGTACTGCAACGGGGCATTTGAAACTGGATAATACTTTTAATAGTATCAATCCCGGAGCAATAATATTAATTTATAATGAAAATGATCCTCCCGCCGGAATTCCCGCTAATAATCCTCCTTGGCTTTATGTTGTTGCCGGTACTGATATAGACGGTTGTTCCAGTAGTCCGAGTACTTCAAACTCAAATTATACTCCTTGCGGTACTCCCGGTGGAAGTTATAATTATGTTTTAATGGCTAATGGTGGGGATATAGCCCAGACACGTGATGCTTCCGAAGGTTTTTATCACGCAGTAAGATATGGTAGTGTGAATGTAGCCGCTGATGTAACTCCCGCAGATGTTAGTGACAAATCAATAGGACTCGATTGTGGTGATTGGTTTGATGGCAATAATTATACAATTACTACCCAAACTCCGGGTGATTTTAATTCACCTGAAAATCAAAATTTGATCAACGCTATCAGAAACGGAACATTGGATTGCAATAATATCAATCAAAGCTGTACAGCCCCTTGCCCCGAAATTAATGGTATTACTATTAATCCGGCAACATTATGTGACTATGAAGATTTTGATGTCACTGCAACCGGATTGGCAAATATGGGACAAAATGCTAATATGGATAAAGACTTCGGTATTGAATTTGTATATTTTTCGGGAGCAACACCCCCCGCCAATGCATATTCCGGAGGAACTTCTCTCGGAACAGTACCTTACGGCGGTCTGACCGGAACCGACCCCAATCAGCAAGCCAACATCACTGTAACCAGTGGTACTATGTCAGCCGGCACATACAATATTT
>Ga0256913_10000319_pt1 | contig 24407 bp, 26 predicted proteins | sample Axial_MatmetaG_FD_185970 | JGI IMG/M metagenome (GOLD analysis project Ga0256913, IMG submission 185970) | Deep-sea worm associated microbial mat communities from Axial Seamount, Juan de Fuca Ridge, Pacific Ocean - Axial_Mat | ecosystem: Environmental > Aquatic > Marine > Oceanic > Microbial... | reverse complement strand
CTTAATCATTTCAGGATGAACTGAAATTAACCAATTTAACATCTTACGGTATGCTCTGTAATTACCTGTACCACCATTACCAACAGAAATATTCAATTCCTTATACATATTGTGATATCTCGATACGTCACCAATATGACTTACTACAATTAAAAGCATTTCAGGAAATCCAGCTTTTTTTGCTTCTTCATATGCTAAAGTCATACGATCATTAAACTCTGATTGTGATGCACTACCAGATGTTCTTGCCCAAACCAGTAAACTTAACAAGTTAACCAATTTCATGTTTTTCAATGTTTCAATGTTTCTTTTCATGTTATTCGATTTTTTTTCACTAAATTAAAATTTAAATACTAAGTGAAAAAATCCCCGTATGGGGATTTCCACATACTAACCCAAATATGAAGCCAATTGTTCTTCCAACTCACGTTTACGTTCTTTCTTAGTTTTCATACTTTCAAGTTCGGCTTTAATTTTATCAATTTCGATTTGTTGTTCTCTTTGTTTCTTTTCCAAGAAAACTGAACGCAACACGAAATAAATTTCCTTATCGCTCAACTCCGAAGTAACTTCAGAAAGTTCCGGAACTTTTGGATCTTCAAAATTTATGAATGCCATCTTATATTTTCGCATCTGTTCAAGAATCCAACTCTTAGATGCTCTACGCAAATCCGAATATGACATATTTTTATTTTGGTAATTGAAAGCCATTGGCAATCTCAAATCACCCTCAAGCATTTTCATTTTCGCTTGTACTGTTTCTTTTTCAAAATCTAACTGTTTCATCGTTCCTAATTTTTTTTAATTATACATCCATTTAATTAACGAATGCAAATATAATAACTTTTTTTAAACTTACAAATAAAATTTAAAAATAAATTAAAAAATTATAATATAATATCAAATTGTACTTATTATATTATAATAATTAATTCCAAAAATACCAATATGTCAACGAACTCGCATTATCCTAATAACTAAAAAACCCCATCTCGGATTATCAAGATGGGGTTCTTTTTTATACCGAGGTTTCCTTTAGTTATTAGGTGGATTTTTAATTTCATTATATAATACAGCTATCCCATTACCATTAACGGGTTGTAACATTTCTCTATATGTGTTAAGTGAAAAATCCATTTTACTGTATTATTTTTATTTATATAGTATCATATTTTTTAAAAAAATCAAAAAATGCTTTTTAATAAAATAATAATTCAACATTACAAGTATTACCATCATCAACATTTATCTTAATACCAAACATAAATTCTTTAGTATCATCCCCCTCACCATTTAAATATTTTAAACTAACCATAGTCAATAAATAATTATTTGTATTATTCTTTATTCGTTTTTCTGCCTCAATAGTTAAAAATATGTTGCGATCTATTAAATATACCATAATATAATCTAACACATCGTTTAAATCATCACAGAGTTTATCAACAAAATTTATTTTTTGCAGCGATTGCAATAAATAATCTTTAATATCAGAATCACTTTTATTATTTAACGGTGTAGATAAATTATTTAAATTTTCATTAATATATTGTATCATAACTATTTTTCTTTTATATATAAAAATATTTTTGCCAACTAATCAAATCTACCTTTCAATAATTTCATATAATTAATCTTACTTAAATTAACACCACCACCTACTAAATGATGATATGTTGAAACATTATCATATAATTTGAATAAAGTATTTAATTCACCTATAACAGAATATCTGTCATCCATTGTGACTATACGTTTAGTGAAAAATTCAATATCAGCACCAAACAAACTAAATATTTGTACAACTAAATCATAACCAATTGGACTTATACGATCTGGACTATATACATATATCTTATCAACTTTATGTCGTATAACATCATAAAGCAATTCATATAATCCTTTACGGTTCTTTTTGGAATAATCTATACCGATAGCAAAATCACGATAAATTCTTTTTATTGGAACACCCTTATTTGATGCATGTTCTAATAAAGTTTCAATTTGTTTCTTCATGGTTCTTTTAGTCTTCAATTTAGTTTTTTGCCACGAACGAACATATATAACATTTATCTTTTTTGGTTTATAATTAACCAATCTATAGACATCATTAGCATAATATCTACGTACTCCATCAAATTCAAAATAACGAATGTAACCCTTTCTTACTAAAGAATAAATTTTAGTTGGATCATTAGTATTTAATACACGCATAGCTTCCTGTTTAGTTAAACCCAGTAAATCTTTAGTATTGAAGTCTAATGATATTTTTGGAAAATCTTCACTGTTTAAAACATGTTTAGATAAAGCGACATACCCATCTACAATATCTGTATTGTTATTAACTATACTATTATCTATTTCATAATCGTCATCATCTTCAAATTCTAACTCATTATAAATAGCATCAGATAATATTTCTGATGTTGATTCATCAATATTATCTATCGCTTCTTCATTATATAATTCGTTATACTTTATATCTTTATTTTCTGTATTATTTGACATCAGCAAAATATTTTTTAATATCCTTTTGTAATTTATCTTTATGATTTTCTTTAATATATTCAAGATGTTTATCACATACTTTTGTATATTTATACAAATCAATTTTTTCAATATTATCCTTTAATAATTCTAAAGGAATACAATGATGCTGTGTATATTTATACAAATTTAATTTATGATGATGTTCCATTAATACATTATCACTAATATTTAAAAAAGGGTTATCTGACACTGTACTAAAATCTATAAGATTTGGATAATTATTAAATATATAATCATCCAAATATAATATCTTAGAATACAGATATGAATTTTGTTGTAATAAAAATTTAATCTCTTTTATAGTACGTAAATATGGTTCATTAGTTAAATATACTAAAGTGTACGTATATATCGAATTTTCTGTTTTCTCAAATAATTTAGATAAACTAAGAATATTAATTTTTTTATAAAACTCAACATTTGATTTATTAATAGGTATACATTTAATCATATGTTCCCAATCAACACTATTTTGAAAGAAAATTATCAAATCTCGTACAATTGATAATTTTACAAGAAATTTACACATAAAAAATATTTTTTTTGCAAATATATAAAATAAAACCATAATATGCAAGCTCGTAAAAATTTTCTTAACTATATAGAAAAGCACTTATTAATTGTTGATGTACAAAAAGATTTTGAAGAATATTTTCCAGATAACTATATAAATGAACTAAACACATTAGCATCAGAAATGAAATACGTATATCAAATATGGGATAAAAACCAAAACGATGAACCTGATTACAAATTTCCAAATGAAGTTATGTCAACATACAAATATTATGGTGATTCGATAGATGTTGATTCATTAACGGAAGAATCTTTAAAAGAATATAATGATGATAGTAAAGCTAATTTTTATTATGATTCAGAGTATGAGCCAAAGAAATATAATGTAAAAGATGGTGGATTTTACATTTATATTGGTATGGGTAACAATGGACCAGGACACGAATGGTTTTTAGTGCGACCAAACATTATAGAATTTATGGAAACCCTAAAAAATAAATTAGGTAATAACATTCTATTTTTAGCTGGTGGTGCAGAAAAAGAATGTTTGTATGATGTTGAAATCGCATTAGAATTTGCATTTAACATCAAATATAAAAAATTAACTAACTATACTTATTCTGCCTAAATATCTTGTATATACAACTCTACCATTTTCTTAAATTTATCATCATTTCCAATTAATTTACGCATTTTATATAATTCATCAAATTTATCAACTACCATATCAGAAATATTTTGTGCATAATTAAAATCATTTATATTAACATCTACACTATATTTCCTTTTAATTTCATTAGCATTTAAAATTGTTATATTTATATTATCCATATCATTTAAAGCGATATCATCAGTCAACACATAAAAATAATCAACACGTTCATTATTCATAACCATCTTACCATAAGGTAATATATAAATATACACATCAGGATTATCTTCATCATTTGATAAAATCAAACTATTTTTAATTGGATGTATTTTAGTTTTTTTCCAATTAGATATATTTTGTTCTTCATAATTTATATGTGGTGTTTCTACTTTTATCCTTTCAAATAATTCATCCCAAAAACTATTACTATCATCCATACTTCTTAATTATTTTTTCAGAATCCTCTATTTTAGAATCCAAAACTTTCAAATATTGTCTTATTGATAATGGCAATCTTCTTTTTCCTGAATAAGGATACAAAAAATGTTTTCTAAAATTAACTAAATTAAAATTAACTATTTTAGCCTGTCCTATTGTGTGGAAAACGCCATTAATCAAGCCACCTTTCATCTATATACGCATTTTTATTTTTATTTATGCTAATTTATTAATTTTTTTCGTATTTTTGCATAAAAATATTTTTTTATGAAAGATTTTAATTTAATCATCGGAATTTCCGGAAAAATTGGTTCAGGTAAAGATTTTATGGCTGATTTTATTTACAATAAAATTATGAATGAATTTAACAAATTAGCAGATATGAGAAAATTTGCAGATAAAGTTAAAGAAGTTAGTGCTGTTATTAGTGATCAACCATTAGACTATATGTACATACAAGAAAAGAAAAACATTTACTTACCAGTTTTTAATCTAACAATAGGTGAACTACAACAAATTATAGGCACTGAGATTTTTAGACGTTATGATGAAAATTTCTGGATTAAATCAGCATTTCAAAATAATGATTATGGTTTAGTTATTATAAGTGATGTACGATTTAAAAATGAAGCAGATTTCATTAAAAAAGAAAATGGTATCTTAATAAGATTGGAAGGTGATCCTATGAATGTAAGGAAGAACAGTAAACGTAATTTAAACCACATTTCAGAAACGGATTTAGACGATTACAAACATTTTGATATAATATACCATAATGAATTAAACTCCGTTAAAATTGAAAATTTTTGGGATGATGTTAAAAAACTTATTATTGAAAAATCATCCAAAAATATTAAACACATCAAATAAAAATTTGTAATACATAAGATAATCGTTTAAATATGTATTTAGTGTATTAATTTCATCATCTGATAATCCAGATAATGTATTATTAGCGTATGCATTAAATAAGCGTATTTTAGTATCACATTCAGCATCACTATTTATTATTCTATAAATAATAGAAAACTTATCGGAATTTTGTTCTGCAATACCCAATTCTGATTTCATAACTTTAATACGATTAATTTTCTGAGTAACATCAGTAACTTGATTTAAATTGAGCATATTATCAATTTCCGGAATATACTTATCGAACGTTTGTTCTTTTTGTATATTTTCATCAAATATTTGTTGATAATATTTTAAAGTATCTTCATCTAAAACGAAAGTATATCCACTTTTAACTTTCACTGATAATGTTTTACCATCTGTATTTAATGTAACACCTTCACCATTTAAAGATGAAATAATCTTATCTATTATTTTATTAACCGGCATTTCTTGTGTTTCATCATTTTCAGATTCATTCACACTAAAAATATCAGATAAAGTATTTATATATTGGCTCATAAAATTTAATTCTTTTGATTATTTATCTAAAAAATGTTTTATTTTTTTAGATAAATAAAATAAATTCGTAATACTATTATGACAAAAGATGAATTAATAAATGATATAATAGATGAGATTACTTTTTCTGGTATGTTATCATTATCATTAAATCGTAAAGAAATTGGCAGGATTATTAAAAATGCCAGTTTATTTTTCTATGATAATTGGAGACATGCTACACAACACGCATATTTAGTATTACCTGTAGAAATATTTAAACATCCTACATTTAATAAAAGTAGAAATATCAAACTACCAGACTGTATCAACTTTGTTACAGAAGTAAAAGAAATTAAAAATTCATCAATTTTTGCAACAATAGATAGGGATTTTTCGGAAACTAAATTTATAGGTTCTGAAATATTTTTAACACCTTTTATGGGTGAAAGTTTAGTTTATAGAACCGCAGTGTTTTCATTTTTAGATTTAACCAAAAATTTAATATTGGAAACTATAGCATATAATTGGAATAAAAATAATCGAATTTTAAACATTAAAGGTAGAACACCTAAAACTAATGTATTAACAGAAGTATTAAAACGAATTGATGAAAATGCATTATATGAAGATGAATTATTTCAAAGATATGTCAGAGCAAAAGCAAAAATTAGATTTGCTGATATGATGTCATCATTCGGACAATTTAAGTTACCTGGTGGTAACACAATTAACTTCTCCACAATAAAAGGTGAGGGTGATGAAGAATTTAAAGATGCAATAAAAATGATGGAAGGTGAAGAAACACCAGACTTTATGTTTCTTGAAAGATTTTAAAAAAATAACGTACATGGCAAAACAAAAAAAAGCACAAAAAGAAAAAAAAGTGCAAACAAATAAAGAAGGTCAAAGTCAATCAAATGAAAAGGTACAACCTCAAAGTGAAGTACAGACAAATAAAGAAAGTCAGTCAGATGATGAATCTCAAGTAACTATGAATAAAATAGAGAGTCTTTATTTAAAAGCAGGTGAATCTACAATTGCTAATGTTAAATACATTTTAGGTATAATTAAAGAGAACAAAAAAAAATTAAATTCTGATGAACTTGACAAATTAGACTATATTGAGACCATAGTATCACTAGCATCTGCTAATTTAAATGACGGTTCATTATTTGAAACCAAAAACACTACGAAATTATTTAATACCATCAATGGTCTGTTATTCAAAGCTAATAGCAACGTTGGAGTAAAAAAAGTAAAAAGAACTAAAGTAAAAGTACCTAAAGATGACGATGTATTAAGAATTGAAAAATATAAACCGGAAGATATTCAATTAAGTGAAGAAGATGAAAAGAATAAACAAGATATACATGATATCATATATAAAGAATCGCAAGAAGATGTATTGAAACAGCGTAATAATAAAGGTTTCAAACAAGAAAATGCAGAAAAAATAGATGAACTTATATCTGATAGAATGAATAAACATATTAATGATTTAAAAGCTACTGTATTATTAACTTTAAAAACTAACGGTGACTATAAAAGTAGTATGAATAAAACCGTTATTAGTGAATTTATACCACAAATAGAACCTAATACTAAAGAAATATTAGGTTACACACAAAAAGAATTAGCTGTAGGGTTTTTACCAAATGAAGGAATACCTACATATATTACTGCAATTTCAACAAACCCAAATGATTATGTTTACTTGAATATTGGTGATACTATTGATAATGGCCCAGTTGATTTATTTACAGATATAGATAGATACGGATTAGCAAAAAAAGAAGAACGTGATAAAGCATTAAAAGATGAAGAAGCAGAACGTGCAGAAAATGGTGAAAGTGAAGAAAATGAAGATGATTTCAAATTTAATAGAGCAAGAAAAACAAACTATGCATTAAACTTAAAAAAGAAAGATAATTCATTTGATAAAAAATGGAGCATATCATTAGAATTAGTAGAGAAGAAATTACTATCTAAAAACGATGCTGCAAATAAAGAAAATATACAAAGTGAACCCGAAAACTTATTAGAAAAAGAAATTAAAAAAATAGTTTCATCACATATAGAAACATTTAAAAGTGCTATTGTAAATAGTAATAATATTAATGCAATAAATGCAATACTTGAAGATATACTAAAACCATATTTCAGAGAAATAATAAAAAAACCATCTATTGATAATGCGACAAATAGTTTATCTATTATAGAGGGTATGGAAATAATACCTGATATATTAGAAGATGGTAAATATATAAATTATTATAACTTGATAAGAAGATATGATGAATTTTTTAACAGAACTGAAAAATCACAATTTGGTAAACAATTCTTCGAAAAAAGATATGAAAACGATAAAGAAGATGTAGAATTATCTACATATTATGAAATTTACTTAAAAATGAAACGTGATTTTAATTCAAATAAAGCTAAAGGTGAATATAAAATATACCCAAGTGCAACACGTTTATTAATGATGTTTTATGATGTGAAACCTAAAACAAGTAAAGAGTATCATATAGACTGGGCATATACTACCATTATTAATGATATTAAGAAATTAGAATCATTAATATATAAAATTGCTACATCACATGTTAATGATGGTTCTGATGATGAACATTATAACGAAGTAATCAAAGATATTAACAAAACTAATGATGGTAATACTAATACTAATATTAAAAGTGGCAGTAAAAACAATTTTACACATATCATTAAAACTATAAAAAAAGAACTCGACTATAATAAACCAATTAAAACATCCAATGGTATTGTTTTACTTATAGGTATGTATTTATCAAAAATTATTGGTGATGATTCTAACAGTTTACAAAATAAACAAGATGGTTCTGATTATACTGATATATTAACTGACACTTTTAAAAACAAGTTAATTCAAAATACGACTTATTATAAATTCAAATTACATGTAGATACTAATTTTATAACTAAAGTTAAAGATTATAAAAAATATTTAACACAAGCAGATAACACATTAAGTAAAGCTCGTGCAAACATTTCTAAATATAGAGATGAAGTAGAATTAGCTCAAGATTTATTAAATCAATTTGCTGTTAGTCCAGCTATTATAACAAGTAAAAGTTTCAGACAAAAACTAAGAAAATTAGATTTAGATCCTGATAATATAACAGCACGAAATATAAATGATGTTTTAACTAATTTAATAAACGATTCAACTATAGAATTAAATAGAACTAAAGAGGCTATCAAATATATAATACACAATAAAAATAAAGTTGCAGAACATTATTTAAAACGTGATAGTGATTTTAATATTGGGATTGTTCCAAAAATACCAGATAGATATACAAAATCTGAAAAAGTAGATAATTTTGTTAAAGCTAAAATTTACGGTGGTAAACACTTTATGACTGTAATAGTACATTATTATGATGAAAAAGATGATTCAATAAAAGAATATAGAATACCATTAACATTTAATGAACAAGTTAAATACAGACACGATAAAGGATTTGTATATGATAGAGGTTGGATTAAACAGAAAAATACTGACATAGATACCGTAATTGATCAAAAAATGATGAATATGGGGTTTGTTGAATCTGGAAAATTATGGGTAACACCTGAATTTTTAAATAAAAAAAATAAAAGGAGAATTAATATATTAATTACAGATGATGGAAAAAATTTAAAATTCAAAACAAAAGGTATGACTATTGCAGATTTTTATAATTATAAAGTGGCCAGTGGTTATATGTTACTTAATAATCAATGGAAATATGTTACTGATGATGTAAACGAAGATTACATCACACAAATAATAGGTGACATTATAGATGTTGATAAATACGAATTACACGGTGATGTATGGATTAATAAAGATATTGTAGATAATATATTTACTGAACATAAAGTTCCATATAAAGAGTATACTGATGATAAATTAAAGTATCTCAATCTTAAAGTAACAATCGGTGAATTATATGAAACATTACAACGTCTGAATTATAAATACGAAAAAGGCAAATGGAAAAAAACATCAATTAAAGATAAATATATAGGTGACGATAAAGTCAAAGTTATCGAAAATACAACTAAAGATGGTAATAAACAAGATGTTCTTGTTAAAACACGTATTAAAAAACCTAAATATACTTTAACTGAAATTGTAGAAGATGTTCTATCTAACATTACTGAACGTTTTATGAAAGAACATAAATATTTATTATTTGACAATGTGTGGATTAAAAATACATTAAACAAAGTTGATAAAACCAAACCTGAAGAATTAGAGGGATTTGATTTTGATATGATAGATCCAGTATTCGACAATGAATAAAAAATATCACAAATATGATTAATGATTTCTATACAAGGAAAGAAGATGATGTTAACTATGACCCGAATATGTTAGAAGTCAATTCACCAGAAGAAGAATTGATAATGCAAACTAAAATGATACTTGGTACTACTAAAAAATCAATTTTAGGTGAATTAGATTTTGGTATAAACTTATTAGATTATTTATACAGTTATAATACCAATATACAACATATTGAAGATACTATTAATGAGCAATTAATGAAATATAGTAATTTAGCATATCAATTAAATACACACATCAGAGTATCTAAAATGAAGACACCTGATGATAAAATTGCTTTATTATCCGATATATATGTAGATAATAAACGAGCATTTGGTTTAGTATTCTAATAAAAAAAAGGCAGGTAATAATTCACCTGCCTTTTTATTTTTTAACTATTATTTTTAATAGACACTTGGATCGTAAATTATACTTTCGTTAATTCTATCACTTTCTATAGTTTTACTTTTCAATTCACTTATAGCATCTTTTAATTTATTAACATAACTTTCCATTTTCTCATCATCACCTACACTTTCAACTTTATTCAATTCCTTTTCCATAGCACTCAATCTCTCACTATCATCAGTTATAGCCATAATATTAGCCCAATTACCTAAACTATTATCAGATTCATTAACATTATCATTTGATTTTGTAGTACTATCATCATTTTCTTCTGCATTTTCTTCTGCATTTTCTTCAGCATTTTCTTCAGCATTTTCTTCAGCAGCTTCCTGTGTACCACCGTATTCAGTTGTATTCTCTGTATTTTCCCCAGTAGTTTCCTGTGTGCCACCTTCCTCAGTAGTTTCCTGTGTGCCACCTTCCTCAGTAGTATCTTGTGCGCCATCTCCATCAGTTGTATTTTCTGTGGTTTCATCAGTTGTATTTTCAGTACTTCCTTCTTCAGCAGTTTCATCACTTACAACTTTCATCAATTCATCATATGGCATTTTAATTATACCAGACTCATCTACAATATCCTCAACCTCATCAACTAAATGACTAATATAAAATGCATTAATTATTTTTCTCGCATCTTCTTCATTTTTAGCACTAACTTGACCATATACAGTTTCTGTAGAATCATCAACATTTGCACTAATAGCTAAATCTGGAGCTACACTTTCTGTCGGATTAACTATAATTTTAGTAGTACCTGGCTCAATTTCAAATAAAAATACATTATAATCTTCACTATTTTCAGTTTCCTGTGCTTCTGTTGTTTCACCAGATTCAGTAGTATCTTGCGTTTCATCTTGTGCCTCATCACTTTCATTAACTCGCTCATCTTCATTCTCATCATCTTTTAATGTAAACTCAACAGTACCATCATTTAATTTTTCCACTTCACCTGTAACACCATCTACTAAATTTGCAGCATCTTCTGTATTTTCTACATTCACTGCTTCCATACCGTTATCTTGTACTTCATTAGGTACATTCTGCACTTCATCATCATCATCATTATCAATTAATTTTACACTAATTAATAATAATTTAGTACCATCAACACCATCCACTACATTACCATCATCACAAGCAACACTATATGAATTTTGATCAGGACTGTGACCAATTACATGTCCCTCTACATTATCAGGTTGTATAGAAACTCTATCACCAACACCAAAATATTTATTTAACATTTCAGGTTCTTGTTGTGCATCTTCAAGTTCATCTGTAGTTTTAATATATTCATCTTTAATTACATTAATAGCATCTTGGATATTATTATCTAAACTATTGATATCATCTTGTATTTCTTCATCATTAACTTCTGGAACAGCACCCACGATACTTTCATGTAGGTTTTCTAAACCATCAATATAACTTTTTAATTTGTTACGTTTTTGCACTAATTTAGCATATTTATTTTCAGATTCATTTATATCCATAGCGAATATACCTCTTGCATCATATGCAAATTTATCTCTCATATGCTTATACAATTGAACTGGGTTCATTTTATAAATACTGAATTTACTCTCATTAATATTTTTATCAAAAACATAATAATCATTATCAATATTTAAAACATGATCCACTCTACTTTCATTCATAATAACTTTTACAAAGCCTACATTATAAATACTGTCAACATTATTTAAAACGTTAATAGCCGGCTCTTTTTTATTAGATGTTTCCAATGTGTACATTTCATCAAATGAAACTTGGTCAACACTCTCTACTATTCTATCACCAATATATAAACCCAATGTATTATTTTCATTGATTTTAATATCAATAGGCAATTCTTTTAATTCTGAATGTATTTTTTTATCACCATAAACGAATCCCATAGCGTTAAATGATTCGGTTAATTTGAAAAAATCATTATGTTTTTCGAAAACGTGTGGTACAGCAACCTCATAAATAGTATATTCACCACTCTTACCTAAAATATTAGCAACATTAGAATCACTCTCATTTACTTTATTTTTAGTAACATCAATGTATGAATTATTAATATGTAAAATAATGCCGTTATCGTATTTATAAGCAGGCCCAATATAATTTTCAATACCAACATTTAAATTACCACCACCTAAATTGAAATCTGTATTTACACCTTCAACCAATCTTAAATTATTGATTAAACTATCGACATATCCATTTGATAATGCAGGTTTACTTAAATCACACTCCAATCTTGATGAAGAAACTTTATCATCAACGATTAATTGTTTGATGTAATTCACATCAGACTCATAAATTTCTCCAACTTTATCTAAAACTGATGCCACACCATATGCCATCATATTTTTATTGTTATCTTTAATATATGAATTAATTTCAGAAACTAAATTCACAGCATCTTCTGATTCATTAACATTACCTAAATAAGATAAAGCAACATTAAATAAATCATAATCATTAAAATATGCATAGTCACTTTCAAATAAATTAACTAACTCTCTTACTGCCGGAACTTCATATGCTTTACTTGTTTTCAAACCTAAAACTTTACCTTTTAAATTGAAATCATTAACCTTTTTATTAAATGGTATATTTATATTATTTTCCGAAATATTTGATGCACTTTCATCTATAATAGATATAGCACCATCAAGTCCTTTATTATCAATATATTCTTTAGCAGTTGATAACTGTTCTTTCAATAAAAGTAAAGTATCATATTCTGACATCGCATTAGATCTAACGGATACATTTTCAAAAATATTTTGTATAATTTTATTATTTACAGCATCACCAATTGCACTAACTATTTTGGTATAAATACTTTTTTCTATTTTCATATTATTTTTATTATTTTTTAGTATATGAACTATATATTTATATATATTGTTTTTTTGTCAAAAATATAATATTCAATTCAATGGTTTCATCTTATTCACAATAGAAATATTACCATTCGGATCAAATTCATTTTTATAATCAGGTATTTCCATTTTCTTGGAAACTGGATCAGTACTAAATAATTTATCACTCTCTTTAACCTTAACTGTCGTCTCTTTAACATCTGGAACATAATCTAAATTACTCTTATTTGTTTTAGTTTCATTTTGATTTACCGCTTTCCAAACACCATAATATAAAGTCATTTCACTACCATCATCACGAATCACATTAATGAAAAATTCACCACTACCCTGTTTATACAAAATACTTGCGGTTTCTTTGGATAATTTAAATAATATTTCACCACTTCCAGCATTTACAATCTCTACATTTTCAGTAGAATTAGTATTGAATTTAGGTACAATTGATTTCACCAATTTACTATCATCAAATTTAATGGGACGTTTATCTATAAACATTCTATCAACTTTACTTTTAGTTTCTTCCTTACCGTGTGAATATAACTTAGTATCTAAACCATCAGAACTAACTATTTCTTTACTATTAGTTGGTTTATTATCTGAATGTATATGATACTCTTTATCACCAGCCATAAAAACAACTTTTAATTTATCAACCACATTCAAATCCATCGGTGTAAATTTGTTATCCATAGTCTTATCAAAAACTACAAATTTGTAATAATTATCAAATGGTGTTATATTCAAAACTAATTTACCTTGACCATGTATCAAATTTTGTAAATTCGTATTTTTATTATATGTACTTTTATTCATTAACCCAACATTGATAATACTTACTATATATGGCACTGTTCTATTTTTAATTACTTCTTTAACCTTATCTACATAAATAACTCTTGGTTCTTTATTCCTGTCATTTATAAAACCATCAACTTTGTCTATACCACTCTTTACAACAAGTTTATTATATATTTTATATGGATTTAATGTAAAATTACTACTAATACTACGTGTATCATATCCATATGACTTAGGATTAGTTAAAGTTAAACTACCGTGCCTCATTATCTGTTCACCAGAATTTTGATCAACGAATCGCATTAAATAATCTATCGAAAATGCAACATCATCAGAAGCATATTTTAATACAGGTCTAAATTTCATATGTTCATCATAAGAATCTCTTTGTACATGAATATATTCACCAGTCTTCTTTTCAATAGCACCTATATGCTCATAAACACTAATCTCATGTATAATGACCCAATTAGAATTAGGATCAAGTTTATTTAAATCAGATATAAATCCTTCTGGAAAATTACCAAAATGCAACATACCATATTCAATAAAATTACCAGCATCAGATTCATTTATATACACAGATACACCATCAAATTTATTACTGTCCATAATAGATAAATTATAAACATTATTAATAATGTAACTGTCATATTTAACACCATCTAATTCTAATTCATTATATGTGTCACTTTGATATAAATTAATCATTAAAGGTTGATTCTGTAAAAATCCAATATGTCCATCAAATCCATCACCAGCAGCATTTAAACGTGGTGTTAATTTAGCACCCAAAGTTAATTCAGGTGTGTTACTTGTATAATATTCTATATTAATTTTATTAATAGATGGTATAATAATATCAACATATTTATCAAAAAAACCATCATTCATATAAATAGGTCTGGGATTTAATGTAACTAAATCAATATAATTAGATTGATTTAAAATAACATTAGCTAAAATAGCAAATTTCCCATTATTCATAGGATAAGTAACATTTAAAATATTTGCAGCAAATTCTGTAAATTTAAAACCACTTAAAAAGTGTATACGTATAATATCATAATTATAATGTTGCTGTGTTGGTACATATGAAATTAACTTATCATCATAGTCAATATAATCAGGAACTCGATCCTGATCGACATTTACATACATATTATTACTTGTATGTACAACTGTATAATCTTGAATATTATGAGTAACATTATTATATTGATTTAAATTAAATGATTGTACATTTCCATCATATTTATTGTGTAACACCTTAAATTCAGGATTGATTAAATCAGTTTGACTATTATCATCATATGATAAATACTCAATCAAACAATAATTATTCAATCTATAAAATCTACTATTATTCATTAATATTCATTTTTTTATTCAAATCAACTTGATTGTCAGAAAAAACTTTAGCTAAAATAGCATCAGAATTTTTCATTTTCTTTACCTCAGTTAATAAAGTTAATTCTTCCAATCTTAACTCCTTTAACTTATTATCATATTCATCCTTTTTCTGTAATAAATCATCTATTGATTTTTTCATTTCATTACTCCGGTTATCCAATACTTTAAAATCAATAGATAAAGGATCATTATATTCATTAACAAATCTATTAAATGAATTCTTCACTTTTGTAATCTCAGCATTCAATTTAAAAATTTCATTAAATATTTCTTTATACTCATCTACAATCTCATTGAGTTTAGTTACCATTTCATAATCTTTTCTTTCCATATATTATATTTTTTTACTCATCAATTTCTACTAATAATCTACCTCTTAATGTAGTTGTTATTTCATTTAACGCATTTATAATCTCCTCTTGAGTATTTAATAAACCTTCTAATAATGCATCTGTAGTATCATGTTTATCTTTTGGATTCATAACGAAATTTAACATACCTGTATTATCACTAATATCTTTAGTTTTAGTTATCAAATCTTCAACACGTTTAATTTTTTCATCAAACATAGTATATTCAATATCATTCATCTTCGATAAAGATTCAAATAATTTGATAGTGTATTCCAAATTAGCTCGTGTACCATCATTTATAGCATGGAAAAATTTAACATTACTGTTATTCATATTGACAATACCTTTGGTAAATTTAACAACATCATCACTCTTATCTGCTAATTTTAATAAGTTATATGTCATAGAATCATATAATGTTACACGTCTAATATAATCATCCAAATCAACACCATCACTATATCCTAATATATTCTGTATACTTGTACCCATAGAATTAATAGAACCTGTACTAACATTAATATAACTACTCAATTTAGCGATAGTATCATCAAAATCTTCAATTTCTAAAACTGTATCAAATGGCATTTTAATAAATTCAAGAACCTTTTTAATTTTATGTTCTGCCATAACTTCATCCATCTTCATTTTGTTAATAATAAAATCAACTGATTGACCTAATTGTGTCATAATGCCACCAACACCACTTAACGCAGATTTACCTTTTAAAAATGCTCCATCAGTATACCAATGTTCCATATTACCAATTTGAGTAAATGCATTCTTGACTGCACCTATCATAGATTTTATATTATTACCTGCATTTATATAATCACCATCTTCCATTCTTTTATATTCACCATCAATAGAATCATAATATACAGCACCCGCCATATAAGCAACAGAATTAACTATTCTTTTAACAACTTCATCAAAATCATCAAACGAATCTAAACCATTTTTAAAATCATTATCCATTATTAAACCTTCAGTTGAACCAATATCAGTAAAAGATTTAGTAATTGTAGTTATTAATGCAGATATACTTTTACCAGCATTTTCAAAATGTTTTTCACTCAAAACTACTTTCTCATTACTTATAGGATCTATAAATGTATAAGTTGACATTTTTATTACACTATCAGCTAAAGTACTAACTAAACTACCAAATCCTGCAAGAGATTCTATACCATTCTCAAAATCCGGTTCACCAAATAAAGTAAAACTCATACCAAATAATTGATGTGAACTACTTGATGTTGTACCAAGTTTAGTTATAGGATCAGTTATAGCAGTTATCAGTGCCGCTATATTATCACCAGCATTTTTATAATCATCTTTATTTAATGTTCTTAAAACACCTTTAGAATCTACAAACTTATTCTTAGACATCATAAAAACACCATTAGCAATATCACCTATAACTTTACCTAAACCACTTATAGCTTCTATACCATTTTCAAAATTACTATCTGTAAAAAATCCCTCACTTTTTCCAATTTCAGTAACAGCATCTTTTAACCCATTAATTAATCCACCAATACCTTTACCAACATCAGTCGCCATTTCAGGTGTAATATTAGCATCTTTATACATAGCTATACCACGAACTAAATCATTTAAAACAGAAGATATAATACCTAACATGCCAGCACCAGCTAAACCGCCATAAATATTTTTAACAGTTTGCCAAGCACCGCCATCAGTCATTGTAGAAGTTACAGAACCTAATATAGCAGAAAACGTGGATTTTAATAATTCATTATCATCTTCAGTCCAACCCGAATTTTTAAAATATTTTAAAGATTTTATAAGATTAGTAAACGAATCATTAATCATTTTAATACTGTATGCTAATGACAATGAAACTCCAGCTATAACAGCAGCACCTAAAGCCATCGGTACTATAAGTTCAGGTGTACCTATCACACCAGCCAATAAAGTTAAAGCACCTATAGCAACACCTGCCTTAGCCATGTCCTCCCATTCAACATCATGGAAAACTAACATAGTTTTAGCTAACCCATATGTTGCAGCAACCATAAGACCCATCGCAATAGGTGCAAAAATAACATCTACTTTATTACTTGCTAAATATTTAGTTAATAATGTTAATGTTGTTATAGATAAACCGGCTTTAATCATATCACTTGGCTTCACATCTTCAAATGCTCGAATACTTAATCCAAATAAACCAACAGATGCACTCATTATACCCATACTAATGGCAGCATCTTTCATATATTTACCCTTAACACCACCATATTTAGAAATTAAAACAAATCCACCCATTATCGTACCCATCGTACCAACCACTAACGCAACTTTAGATACATCTGGCATAGGCATAATTGATAATATACCTAAAGAACCACTCATAATAATCATGGATTTACCGACTTCTGATAGTGCTTTAGATGCATTATGTACATCTTCACCTTTACCATTAACTACCATTAATGCACGAAGCATATTTGATATAACAGGTCTGGCTAAATAAGATGCCGGTGCAGCTATCAATAATAATGGTGCAGATAATGATACATACTTAGAATAATCAAAAATACCCTTTCCTAATTCTTGTAAACCAATACCAACATTTTCAATTTTACCATCACCCAAATCTTTAACAAATTTAGATGTGACTAAACTATTCATAAATCTAACAAAACCTTTAGTAGCACCTAATTTATCAGCAACTGCAAATAAATATAATCCTTTTGATAAAGGTGATATAGATACACCTATATTATGAATACCAATACCAACCTCTCTATATAATAAAGCCAATTCCTCTGGACTGTCATACGTGCCATCTAATGTCAATGCATTCATTAAATCACGTACAAAATTAGTAAACTCTAAAGTCGGTGCATCTTCAATACTTGTAATATCTTTAAAGAAATTATTGAATGAATTAAACATTTCACTCATTTCTTTCTTAAATAAATTATTAATTGAAGAAAATATACCATTAACAGATGCACCTGCTTTTTCAGGCTCATCGGATTTATTATCTAATAATTCCTTTATTTCTTCTAATTCCTCATTACGCTTTTCATCCAACGTATGTTGATAATAAGCACTATTTAAAAATATTGTTTTAAATTCATCAAAAGAATCATATAAATCATTTACATTCACATCATAGTATATTTTTAAAACCTTTATATTTAAACAAATAAAAGAGAACTATTAGGTTCTCTTTTATTTATAATTACAAAAAAGCAATTATTTATATGTTGCTAATTCACCAATATCAGTATTAATAGTATTTGGTATAGATGAAACATCATTTCTCATTTTTTCCACTTCAATATCATTCTGTTCAGATTCTTCCAATTCCTTTTCATATCTTTTCTTTTCATCCTCAAACAAATAATAAAATTCATAATACTTCATTTTATCAATATACATATGTGGAATTGTTCTACGCAATGAATAAAAATCTATATCTTTAAATAAGCTCATCCAATCCTTCTGAAACAGAGAAAAGATTTTTGATGCTAGGCTCTCCTCGAAAAAACAGCGGCACTTCCAATGCCGCGCCATTTTTTTCACAAGTGTGTTTAACAATCATTTTAGATGATTCATTAATTAAATCAACAATACCATTAACATATAAAACTTTATTTTTTGACCAATTAACAGTTTCCATACGTAGTTTTTCTATATATTCATCATTAACTAATGACCCATCATTTATAACACACGGCAATATTTTAGATATAAATGGGTTCATATTCTCACCCTCATTTCGTTTTTGCATTAAATATTTCTTAATAGCTGTTGCTACAGAAACTGTAGGTAGATAAAATTTCAATTTCTCACCATCCTTAGTATTCTTAACAAAACATCTTTCATTTTCATCATAAATTCTATATAATTCCGAATCAATATCCAATAAATGTAACTTGTCAGATGTAATAAATACTTCCTCTTTTGTATTATCTCGATCACCACACGGAATATGCATCACAAGTTTATTGTTTTTATCTGGGAAAGTCAATTCAGAAATTCTAAATATAATATACAATCTATCAATTTCTATAATATCATCCCATTTATAAGACACCTTAGTTACACCATTATAAATATGTGCACCTGATTTTAATATAAAATTAAGATTTTCATTAATTTGTAAAAAATTAGTAGGATCTAATGTCGACCAATGTTTAATTTCCTCAACTGAAGCAGAACGTATTTCAAGTTTAGTATCAGTTGAATAAAATATACCACCTGTAGGTAAATCATCCACTGATAGTGGAATCCAACCCAATCTACTTTCAAAAGAAAATTTTTCACCTTGATTATTAATTTCGGCATTACTTACTAATCGTTTTATACCATTCTCATCTTCAACAATCTTTTTTCTATGAAACTCCTCAACCTTTTTAGCAGTTTCTACAGGGTCATTTTTTTCATATTTTTCATCAATCGAATCTAAATGTTCTCGTGCAGTCTTTTCATCAATTTGCATATTTTCAATTTTTTTTTTACAATAAGACTATAACTTTATAATCATACACCTATAATACGAAAAAAAATAATAAAAAGATTATATATTACGTTCAGTTTCGATATAATATGGCATACGCTCAGTTTTTCTAAATATAGACTCAGGATATACTTCTTTACGTTCACCACTACTCGGATCAATAACATAAATATGTAATAGCTGATTTTCAAAATCAAAATCTATAGTATCGACTTGACCATCTATTAATTTACCATTAGATTTATTCGTTTTGCTGTCTTTAATAATAGCAGTAACCGATGTACCTTTAGGTAAATAATTTGTAACATTGCTAACCAATTTATCATAATTAGTAGTTTTATCAGCATAATCAATAGACATATCTCTAATTGGGACCATACGTATAGTTAATGCTGGTCCAAAACCTTTACTATAACTAATGCTACCAAAATAATCACTACGACCTGTATATGGCAAGTCATTGTAGAAATTATTAAATGTACTCATTGGTAAACCTTTTATATATGGTAACATACTTTATTATTTTTTTACGATCCCCAAGTGAAATAATTCATTTTTAATTCAATTGGAGCATTAACTGTTCTATATCCCATGAAAACGTCATCATCACCGCCCTCATATTTTCTAAAATACATATTATAAACCTCACCAACTTTAAATGCACCCAGTGGAAAATTAGTACTTCTACCAAAAAACGAAATGTCATTAGCTACAAATGATAACGAACCATCATCAACTATATGATCAGCATCTGGATGAATTTCAAATTTTTCTCCAAGAACACCATAAACACTACTTCTAAATAACATTTGTTTGACAGCACCTTTTGTTTTAACCCATTCCAACTTTACTGATCTTCTATCAACTGTAGAATTAACTTCTATTGGATGTGATGGGTATGACCAATTATCACCATCATAAACAGATAACGAATAAAAATATTTTTTAGGTGTTAAATTACCACCATTAATATGATGATAATTCATTATATGTGGTGATCTCAAATCTGTATTATCATCCAATGTGTAAATAGTAACATCTTTAGTTGGTGGTGCAATCACATGTATTGCAAAAATTACAGGTGTCCAATATCCAGCACCAACATCTGAATTTGCAGCACTGTTTGTAAGTCTCGGTGATGTATTGATCCATTTAGGTGCATAATCAACACCTCTTTCTATTTTTATAAATGAGCCAGCACTATTAATATTCATATTCTATACTTTTTTTAACTCACATCTTTTGAATATAAAATCAAAGATTTAACTTGTATATCAAAATTTGATGTGTTTTTAACTTTCCAATAATTAGGTATATTTAAAATAGTTTTATTTTCAGGATTAGTTAAATGTGAAAAAAATGTGTATAATGGTAATACAATTTCATTACTACCATACACACCACCATTATTATATATATTAGATATTGTAAGTTCTACATTTTTATCTTTTTCATCAATGGCATTTTCAACAGCATCCACTTTTGGATAATCTATAAAAATAAACCCACCTTTAGCATAAACTTTATCTAATAGTTGGCTATTATCTTTACCTACTATATCCCCGCCATCATCATTGTTAAAAATCTCTAAGGTTTGGTTTGGTTTAACTAATGAATCTATAATGTCAAATCCATCAGTAACATAAAATAAATCACTACAATAACACCATTTAGCCAATTCAGTTTTGCCTTGATTTATAAAAATACATCCGTCTTTGTATGATAAAACTATTAAGTTATCAAATTTATTATTACAGACTTCTATAAAATTACTTAACATTAAAAAGTTTTATTTTATATATCTATATTTAAATGCAAAAAATTATTTTTTAACATTAATAGTTTTTTCACTATTGAACTTTTTTAACTTATCTTCAATATTCAATTCTTTAGGTTCTGACTTAGGTTCTTCTTGTTTAATTTCACGTTCTTTATGAACTGAAAATACAGGCACATAATCTGATGTATTTTTAGATTCTTTAACCGACTTTTCTTCTTTCTTATTAGATTTATTAACTTTATGTACAGTAGGTTCTACTTTAGTAACTTTATGTTCTTCTATTTCAATATCTTCACTTTTAGTTTTTACATCACCTAAATAGTCAACAGCAGCTTTTAATAAAATTATAGAAAATAAAGGTACTACTAAGCCCAATAATAAAGATACAATCAATATCAATTCATTATTATCGAAAAAGCCTAAAGTCATTCTATCAATGGTATTAAGCCATTCAGAATTAGTGTTAGTTTTCAATAAAATGTAATCATAAACAGAATACATATTTCCCATAGCTTGTAAACCAAATAATAAAATAAACATATATAATATCATATTTTTATTCAACCTCTCTAAAATGGTTGGACTTATAGTAATAAACGTAACAATAGCACCTAATTCAACAGTACCCGCAAACATAACTGATAAATAATATGGATTACCTAAATTAGCAAACGATATTAAATGTATTGTTGAAATTATTGAAAATATAACAGGAACTGTTATGAATATAAAAAATATCATCCTCTTACCCATATCACATATCACATTTTTTTAAACAAGAACTTCATTTCTTACCGTCAGATATATTATAATCATCAACATCTTTAGCATCAATAAACGTTTTATATGAATCTAATGTCGATTTAATAGTAGATAAATCTATTCTATTCCTGTCAAGTTCTTGCTCATACATTAAGAATAAATATAATGTATTCAGATTCTCACGTTTTATATCTTTGATAAAAATAGATGATCTATTAGCAATAGCTCGTTTCATTCTATCTAACGCTATACTATCAGTACGTATCATTTCATCAACAATAAAATCATCATAATATGTCCTATTCTCAACAAGTAATCTATTAGTCTTATTTACTGAACAAGTATTGAAAGTTACTAATATTAATAAAAAAAATAATATTTTATCATAATGAGTTTTTATCAAATTTGATATATTTTTCATCGGTTTTAATTTTCTTTTATTTATATGTTAAATATTATAAAAATTATTTAAAATGATTTCAAATAATCGATTAATATATTAAAATTCATATATGTTGCAAAGCCTAAAAATGCTGCAAATATTGCATATATTGTAACAAAAACATAATCTGAAATTTTACAAATTGGTCGATAACTAACATTAACAATAAATCCATAAAAATTTTCATCATCTATTTTTTCAGGATGTATTTTAATCATTTCTATAATGCCATATTTTAAAAAAACATCATTAAAACGACTTATTTGTACAGCGAGCTGTTTTTTTTCTTCCACATCTAAATCAAAATCAGTACTTCTAACTAATTTTATTTCTGGTTTTAAATTAATACCAAAAAACAAAACATTTGATTTTATTTCAGTCTTAATATATTTAAATGCTTCATCATTAACAATATTATAAAGAACATTATTAAATTCTTTTCTCATTGAAATGTTTTTAAAAATACATTTAATTACTTTTATAAAATATAATGGATTCAAATATTTAAACATAACATTTATTTTTTTTCTATAAGTTTCCTTAATTTATTTTTAAATTTTTTATTTTTATTTTTCACTGATGTATATTCTAAATCATATTTTTCCGAAAGGTTTATTAATGGAATATTATGATAATAATGATCAACAAATATTGATTTTTCTATACTATCAGGTAATTTATTTATCGTACTATTAACTATATCTAATAATTCATTATCATTTTCTTCAGTATCAACTATATCACCAGCACTATCTATTGATACAACAATGGCTTTTTTATTTTGCCGGTAATAATCATTCACTGTATTTTTAACTATACTATATAACCAATTTTTAAAATTCAATTTAACATCAAATGTAGATATCTTAGTGTAAACTTTCATTACAATATCTGTCGACATATATTCAATTTCATCAATATCATAACTATTACTATACAAATAACTGATAATTTTAATAATTATAGGTTTTAATTGCACATACAATTTACTAAACACTATTGTATCATCTTGTAAATTAGATTTCAATCTAATTAACTCTCTAACATTTTCCAAAATATTAGAATCCAAATCTTTCGAAACATAAATATTATTATACATCCATAAGCACTAATTTTTAAATAAAATAAAACAATTTTTATAATTATACTTATTTATATCA
>Ga0256913_10000318_pt1 | contig 24408 bp, 17 predicted proteins | sample Axial_MatmetaG_FD_185970 | JGI IMG/M metagenome (GOLD analysis project Ga0256913, IMG submission 185970) | Deep-sea worm associated microbial mat communities from Axial Seamount, Juan de Fuca Ridge, Pacific Ocean - Axial_Mat | ecosystem: Environmental > Aquatic > Marine > Oceanic > Microbial... | reverse complement strand
TTATAAAAGGTGCCATAGTTGTTTTTTCCCTGTCGTACGGCAAATCTTTTATTATTGAAAACCTCGGACCACAGTTTGTACAATTAATAAAAGGGTACTCGATCCTGTGCGGCTGGGTTTTCATATCTTCTAAACAGGCATCACAAACAGCGATATCCGGGCTAATATCCGTAATGGCATCCGAACGGTTTTCACTCTTTACGATTTTAAAATCGTCAAAATTTTCAAATTCAACATTTTTCGTTGAAACGGAAGTGATATTTGAGGCAGCAGGAGCTTCGCTGCGAATTGAGCCGGCAAATTCCTTAATTCCGGTATCAAATCCTGTAACCTTCACAAACACACCGTCATTACTGTTCTCTACCCAGCCTTTAAGTCTATACTTACGGGCAAGACGATAGATGAAAGGACGGAACCCAACCCCCTGAACAAGACCTTTAACTTGGATAATATGTGTACTTTTCTTTTCCAAATGAATTATATATTCAATTTAAATTCTATTATCATTACTTTTGCTGCAAAAATAATTTTATTTTTGTTAATTAATTAACAAGTTAACTTTTTTTTAAAATAAAAATGACGAAACTACCTCCAAAAACAGTTGAAAGGCTCAGCCAATACCGCCGGGTTCTCAAAAAATATGAGGACATGAAAGGTTCTCACATATTTTCCCACGATTTAGCCAGGTTGCTAAAATTAAATCCCGTACAAGTAAGGAGAGATCTGATGCTAATAGGATTTCCAGGGAACTACCGCAGTGGTTATAATGTTCAGGACCTTTTAAGACTTATTGACAAGACACTTACTATACCCAAGAGCCAAAACACTGCAATTATCGGTATGGGCAGGTTGGGCAAAGCCATCTTGCATCACATATTCCCAAGCAACGTCTGTCCGGTTACTGTAAAAGCCTGCTTTGATGTTGACCATTCAAAAGTCAATAAAGATTATCATGGGGTTCATTGTTACGACATCAGCAAAATACCGGAAATAATCAAAAAAAATGACATTAATATCGCTATCCTGACGATTTCGGATGATGACATTCAAGCCATTGTTGATGTTCTGGTTGATTCGGGGATAAAAGGAATTGTAAATTATATTGCTGGCCCCATTCGTGTCCCGGATGAGATTTATTTTAAAGAATATGACATCAGAACCACACTTGAGGAGATGTCGTATTTTATTGATTAATTTTAAATTACAAAATATTACAAAACTAATCACTTGCTCATACCGGATTATTGTTCAAGCTCCCACGTGCTGGGAAGAATTCCAGTTATAGCCCAAGCCATAAAATTCCAACTCCGCTTAACAGCACAATAGCTCCTGCAATAGCATGTGTATATCTTTCCATTTTACCGAAATAAGCAAAACTCATTCCGTATACTGACAGCATTACAACGGCGACCATTGTTAAAATAGTTACCAGCCCAAAAACTATTGCTACAACAATCAGTCCTGTATAATTCTTTTCGGAAGCAGGGAACAAAAGTAACGGAATCATTGCCTCGCAGGGGCCTAAAACAAAAATTGTGAATAGCACCCAGGGAGTGATATTTTTATTATGAATATGGTCGTGATGATCAGTGTGGCTATGATCGTGTTCATGCATTGATCCGTCCTTATGCAAATGAAAATGTTTATGAGGCTTGTTTTTGACTGCTCTCCATATTCCCCAGATCATATATACAAGCCCGAAAATCGCAAATCCCCATGCAGCTATACTCCCGCGGACACCCTCAATAAGTTCCAGTTTTGCCATCGTAAAACCGAAAACAATTCCGATTATTCCTATCACAATGGAACTTCCCACATGTCCTACACCGCAGGCTGCCGTGATCCATGCTGTTTTTGTATTCGACCATTTTCTGGCCTTTGCCATAAATATAAACGGCAAATAATGATCGGGGCCGAGAATTGTATGAGCAAAGCCCACGGAGGCCGCTGTTCCTGTCAGTATTAAAAGTTCTGTTGTCATAATATCACATTTTAAAATTTCATACTAATTCCAAATTGAACATTCAAAGGGTCACCGGGTGTAAAATGGATTTCGGAAACCGGTTCTGTCTCCCATTTCAAACGGCTTTCAGTATCAAACTGCGCTTCATTCCAATCTGTATTTGTCAGATTTTCAATGGTAGCTGAAAAAGTAAACTTCCTCAGATGATATGCAAGCCCGAAATTCATAACCGAATAGCCATAAGCTGTCACGGTATTATCCTCATTTGCAGGTCTGTCGCCGATATGTGTGATACGTAAGGTAGCATCAAAACCGTAAAAGTCTAACATTGAAAAGCCCCCGGTGATAGTTACACGTGGTGCCAAAGGAATATAGTCCTGACCCTCCGGCATCTCTGTTATCCTTCCGTCTGAAAGCGTCATATCCATATCGGCCCATAGCCATCTTGTTATCCGGCATCTCCCTTCAAAATCAAACCCAAGTCGCCTTGTAGGCTTGCTAAGCTCAGAATATCCGCCATCTCCCACATAAACAAATTCCGATTCCAGATACATATACCACAGGGAAACGGCCACATTCAGGTTCTTAAACAGTTGCGCCCTACATCCGATCTCAGCACCAAACGCTCGCGGAAGTGTTGTAACATTTCTTTGCTCGGGGTTAAAGTTTAATGAGGACAGTTTATCATCTATTTGCTCCTCAGATAATCCTTCTCTGTTAAAAATACCGGCCAACTCTTTTGCTTTTTCCGATAAAATCACATTTCTCGCATCATTTGAATGAAAACCTGTACCTGTATTAACATAAAGATCAATATCCGGAACCGGACTGTAAACAAGGTTCAGTTTAGGATTTATTGTCAATTGAGAGGCATAGCCTGAAGCATGTGGCAATCCCGTAGCAGCAGTATCCAGTGCAGTGCCGGCAAGGTCGTCAACATTAAATGTAAGAAGATCGGCACGTAAACCCACCTGAACACGAAATTTTGCACTTGTAACAATCTCCTCATCAATCCAGGTAAAAATATCTCTTTCACGAACTGTTGCCTGTGAGAAATTTTCAAGTCTGATCCTGTCGGGGCTGTGCCATAACTCAACATTTATATCATCACCTCTGTAACCGGCTCCAAATGAAGTTTTAAAAATCAACCTTCCGCGTTGATTTACTGAATTATAGCTCACATTTAATCCATGCAAAAACCGGTTTTCGGCCTGTTCAATCATATCGTCATTTACAGAATCCTCAAGATAGAAAGTAAAATCGGAAAACAGTTTAAATGAGTAGTCGCAAAGATAAGCCTGTATCACAAATGTATTGTTTCCCTCATCCTTTTGTTCATATTTGATACTGAGATTTGTCCTTGATGTATTGCCGCCTTCCATATTATCAATAGAGCCGAAACGTGTTATTATTCCTTGCTTAACAGCCCGTTCAGGAATCTGTCCCGAAGCATTCCAGGTTGATGAAAATGATCCGAGAGAAACTGATAACCGGCTCGTATGACTGAGATTTACAAAATACTTCCCGTAAACATTAAAACGCTGAAGATCAAGCGGATTTTCAAAAGGACCGTCAGTTGTAAAATATTGCAAAGCAGCATACCCGTTCTGCTCTTCACTTCCCTTTCCAATCTGATATAACATCGTAAATTTACCGGTATTAAAACTGCCGCCTTCAAGTTTTACAAGATTGTTTTTCAGGATATTCTTTGTTTTAAATTCCACGGCACCGGCTGTTGCAAGGTTACCGAATCTTGCAAAATACGGGCCTTTATACACTCCAATATTATCAACGACCTCAGGAATTAAAAAATGCAGATCGGCATATCCCTGTCCGTGTGCATGTGTAACCATATTGACAGGAATCCCATCAACAGAAATATTCACATCTGTTCCGTGATCGGCATCAAATCCCCTTAAAAAAATCTGTTCTGCTTTTCCACCACCGGCATGTTGCGCAGTTATCAATCCGGGTACAAGTTTTAACAAATCCTGTGACGACTTTACCGGTCTCGTTTCGATATCAATTTTCCTGATAGATTTGGAAGAGGCAGCAGTTATCGGCTGTTCTGCGATTACAGCATAGCTGTCTATTTCATAAGCAGACTCCTCCAACTCTAAATCAACAATTGTCACTTCATCTTTCCTGACGGTCAGATCAACCTGTTTCGGTTTATATCCGATGTATGAGATAACAAGAGTATATTCACCCTCATGGATGTTTACAAACTGAAAACTCCCGTCAATTCCGGTAGAAGTCCCCATCATCGTGTTTTTTATAATCAGATTTACCCCGATCAGCTCCTCACCTGTTTTACTGTCTTTTACCACACCCTTGATTGAGCCCACATCGTGTGCAGACAGGGTGTTTTGAAAAAAGACACAAAATAAAACTCCAAATAAAAAAGCGCAGAAACAATTACTTTTTGTTACCTTTTTCATTTTCGTGTTACTTTATCATTAAAAAAATTACATTTTACTGGTCATAACCAATTCTCCATGTTTCACACCTTTTATTGCAATTAACTTGTCCGCAAGGCTTTTAAGTTTTGAAGCTTTTCCTTTGACGGCAATTGTTTCAAGGCAGTTATGATGATCCAGATGAACATGCTGAACCGAAAGTATAAGGTCGTGGAAATTGTGTTGAATATCAGTTGATTTTGTCTGTAACTCCCTTTTGTGATGGTCATAAACTAAAACAATAGCACCTGCAACTTCCTTATCCTCTTCCCATTCATCCTCTATGGAAAATCTCTTTATCAGATAGCGGATTGCCTGTGATCTGTTTGGAAACTGCTTCTTTGAAACAAGCCTGTCAAGCTCTGTAAGAAGCTCACTTTCAAGCGATACACCAAAACGTTTTACTTCCATGTGTTACTATTTTTAAATTTGTGCTACAAAAATATAATTTTATCTGTTAATATATTAACAATAATTTTATTTTATTAAGATTTATTTTGCTTCTAAATAGTGTCTGTTGAAAACAGTCTGTGGCATCAGCCAAAAGAAAGCTTTAGCTGAAACTATACCAAACTTTCGTAAATAAATACAATTCTATACTTAACAAAGAATTTACTTCATATTCAATTTCAGAAAGATTAAAGTATTAATTAAAAAAGGGGGGGAAAAACGAGAAGGAAATTCACCTCAGAATTTAAGGCAAAGGTAGTGCTTGAGGTGCTAAATGAGCGACTTACTTTGTCAGAATTGTCAAAGTAGTATGACCTGCATCCAAATCAAATAAGCAAGTGGAAACAAGAATTTATAGAAAACTCATCCAAAATATTTGATGCCGGCAAGTCATCAAGAGAGGAAGAGACAGTTGATGTTGATTCTCAATATAATAATATTGGCAAACTGGAAACGGAACGAAATTTTCTAAAAAAACTATAACACACATAACGATATTGAAAACGGTGGAGTAATTGAGTTTTTTATGGGCAAAGTACACAATAAGAAAATGGCTGATTACAAGAAGCCTCTATTGAGTGCAAAGTAATACAGTAAGTGTAAAAGCAGTATTCCAAAGAATGTTAGTTTACTCCGATGCCATTTCAATTAATCACACCATTACTGATGATTTGTTTTCTTTTGAGTCATCTTGTCTAAAATATCTTTCATCTTTTGCAATTCTTTACCATAGCCGGCCCAGTTGTCTTGTTTTAAATAATCTAATGCTTTATTATAATGATTAAGTGCCTCTTGTGCTTCGGATAGAACAGAAGCATTCGCTATTGTATCCCCTTTAATTGTCGAAAGCGAATGAGGAGTATTTCCTTGCAAGCCTGATTTATTAAAAATTGCCTGAAGTACGCTATCCAGCGTTTTTTTCATTTCAATTTGATCTTTAAAAATCACGATAACTCTTTTCAATTCAGGAATTTGTCCCTCTTCCGATTGCAAATAAACCGGCTCCACATAGATAAATGAATTATTAATGGGTATAACAAGTTGGTTTCCTTTGATAACCTGAGATCCTTCCTGACCCCATAGGGTAAGTTCTGCGGAAATATCAGGTTTCTGATTAATCCTTGCTTCAATTTGCATAGGCCCATACACCAGCTTATCCTTTGGAAGGGAATACACCAGCAAATCACCGTAATTAGGAGCATCACAACGGGCACATATCCATGCGATCATATTGTCTTTTTTAGAAGGCGTAAGCGGCAGCATCAAAATGAACTCCTCTTCCTTTTTTTCGGGCAAACGCATAATAATGTAATACGGAAACATTTTCTGCTGTGTATCATTATATATTTCGTTAGGGACTTCCCAATAATCCTCCTGATTATAAAACACCTTAGGATCGGTCATATGATAAACGTTATACATTTTTGTTTGTATGGTAAACAAATCGGTTGGATACCTGATATGTGCTTTCAGAAAATCGGGCATAGCACTAAAAGGCTTAAACAATTTAGGATATATTTTTTGTAAGGTTTGAATAATAGGATCTTTCGGATTGATTACATAATAGGTAACATTTCCATTAAAAGCATCAATAACCACTTTAACCGAATTGTTGATATAGTTGATATTTCTTTCGCCATAGCTTTTTGAGACAGGCTCAGAGTAAGGAAACATATTGCTTGTAGTATAGGCATCGTGAATCCAATACAGTTGTCCGTCATTGCCAACAACAATATAAGGCTCGCTGTCGTATGAAAGAAATGGGGCAATAGTATGATCGCGCTGCATAATATTCCTATAAAACATAACGCGACTTTCATCGGTCAGATAGCCTGTTAGAAGGATTTTAATATCGGAGAATTTCCAGGCGTAAACAATTCGTTTAAAAAGGCTGGAGATACGAACGCCCCCTTTTCCGCTATAACTCGCATACACATTCTCTTTTCCCTTTGGGTAATCAAATTCTTTGGCTTTTGTATTTACAAGGACGTATTGGTTGGATTCTTTTCCATAATAAATAGCCATTTGTTTCAAATTCAGAGGGACGGTAGTAGTTGGGGGAATGTCCCTTACAATTAAATTGGGCATACCGTTAGATTCTATTTCGTTAACGGGGTTCATTACTATACCATATCCGTGCGTATAAATTAAATGTTCGTTTACCCAAGTTTGTGCACGAAGAGGGATTTGAGAGACAGGCAGTTCTCTTGCTGCGATAGCCACTTCCGTATATTTATTAAATTGATAACGGTCAACCTGAACACTATTAAAATCATAATACAGACGAATTTCTTGCAATTGTTTATAGGTTTGTATTAATGGCCTGCGGTCCCACAAACGAATATTTTCTATTGTGTGATGATTTTCCTGAATGTCTTTATAAGTAAGGTTTTGTTCAACGGAAAAAGGCTTAACCTTTATTTTGTTCAGGCCGTATGCTTCACGCGTCAGCTTAATATTGTTGAGAATATAAGGGGTTTCCTTTTTCAATTCATTGGGTTTGACAACATATTGCTCAATAAGGCTTGGATAAATCCATGAAAAACCGATGAGCATTACCAACCAGGCCCCCGCAACATATAATACGGTTTTCTTTTTCTTTATGATTGGAGTAAAAAATAACACAATAGCAAGTATTATACTCAAAACGGCTAAAGTCCAATAAGCGGGGATTTGGGCATGTACATCTACATAGGAAGGCCCGTAAGCTGCACCATGTGAGGAATATAGAATATTGTAAAGTCGCAGGAAATAGAATACTGCAATTCCAAGTGCAAAATAGGCTGCTAAAGTGATTAAATGGCTTTTTGTCTTTTTCGGAAGGTTGATATGATTTCCTGTAACGGAAAAGCTACTATCAAGATAATATGAAAACAGAACTGCAATAAAAGTCAACACCACCATTGTCAGATACCAACCGGTTATAAACTGATAAGTAGGAAGCTTAAAGATATAGAAACCTGCATCTTTACCAAAAATCGGTTCACTAATGCCAAAAGAAGAAGCGTGAATAAACTTTAGAAAGTCGTTCCAATAATTGGATGCCGACAAACCCATGATGACGGAAATGGCAAAAATTATAACTGTCCAGAACCAAAAGACGGCTTTGCCATGATACAAACGTAAAAGTAACTGCCGGGGATCGTCTTCCGGCAAAAAGCTGTTTTTTCTGCTTGGGGCACCTCTTTTATAAGCAATACGAATGTGGAATCCTGAAAATAGAGCAAAAACAAGAAAAAACAGAACAAACGTAATAACTTGTGCCAAAAACATAGTAACAAATACGCTACCGTAGCTCATATTATTAAACCAAAGCCAATCACCGTAATAATTTAGAAATAGGCTTAATAAATAAAAAGCAATGAAAATGATTACGATTGAGAACCACCACTTTTTTAAATTTTTCATGATCTTAAATTTTGACCAAATGTACTACAATTATTTAGTCTGGAATAAATTTCCAATATTTAGTTTAGAGTTAAACTAAACCGACGCAAAAGTTCTAGCAATTTATATTTATTTCAAAATGACCTTTCCCGTTATTATTGAATTATCACCACTAACTTTGATCAGATAAACTCCTCTTTTATGATTACTCAAATCTATTTCAAACCGGGATGATGAGTTATTACTCCTGATGTCATTATTGTAAACAGTTTGTCCGGTCAGATTTATAACTTTGACATTATCAATATGACCGATATTTGGGGACTCAACAGTAAATATTCCGTTAGCCGGATTCGGATAAATTGATAATTCCTCATTACCTATAAAGCCTTCATTGACATCATTAGGACTTGCAACCGACACATTATCAATAAAAAGATTATTTCCAAATCCGTTGTACGACTCAAAGATTATCCTGATATCGGGGTTTCCACTCCATTCCGACAGATCAATATTATAACATTCTACAAGGTTATTCTCTCCGCACCAATCGCTTTCCGATTCAGGAATAAATTCCGACATAACAGGAGGTACTGTTGCAAAATTTACTGTTGAATCTTGTCCGAGAGCCAGGATCCGGGTTATTGTTGCCGGATAATCGTCAGATATATAAACGATTAGCGAATCGGTATATCCGGCTTGCCGCTGTGCATAGGAATATTCAAATTCTAAGAATGCCGATTGAAAAGTTGTCAGACTTATCAATGGAGAAATCAGTTTGTCGCGCTCACCAAAGTTGGCATAATATCTGAAATTAATATTTGCAGCCTTGTCTCCGGGCTCTGTACCGGTTACGTGCGCAAGCTCCCATGTTTTATCATCATCAGGATTATTTATCATCCACGATTTTGCATTTAACGATTTGGTTTCAAAGTCTTCAAAGAAAGGCATTGAGAGTCCGCCGGAATAAATAAGACCTTCTTTTTGTAATGAACTGCTGCCGTTAAGATTTGCAACTGTGAGAGTTACGGAATATATTCCAGGGGCAGTAAAAACAACCTCAGGATTTTGCGAAGCCGAACTTGTTCCGTTTACATAAGTTACCGCATTCGGAATAAATTCCCACTGCCAGCCAAGAGGGTTATAAATCGACAAGTCGCTGAGCAAAATAGTATCGCTTGTTCTCGGGATTGTATCACTAACATAGAAGTCGACAAGCGGGAGTATAGTTGTGCTTGCAGTTATGTAATTTGCCATAGTTGTTGTATCCGACCCGAGATAATTGGTTGCAATAAGCGTCACATCAAAACTTCCCGTGTTTACATAGACAATATTTTGTGGGTTTTGCGCTGTAGATGTTGAAGGTACTCCTCCTTCAAATATCCAAAGCCAGCTTTCAGGGTCATACTTCGTCAAATCTGTAAAGTTCACTCCACTTCCGGAGGGGACAGTAGTTATATTTGCCTCAAAATCAGGTGACGGAACAGCATCAAGATTTACGTAAGCCCACCATGTTCCCCATCTGTCATAGCCACTACCAGGCACATCGGCATATTCCTGCAAGGTCCAGAAATCAAGTTCATCAACAGGATCAACACAAGTTGCAGTATAGTCTCCCCAGCGGTTTCTGTCACCACCATAGGTTTTATAGTACGATGCCAGGCCATCTTTAAACTGGTAGCGGTTACGAATAGTATTCGGCGGATCATCGGCAAACCTGAATGAATAACTGCCTGCTGCATATTGCCCCGGCGAAAAACTACCATAGCCAATCATAATATCCTCTTTTGAATTAACGGCAATTGTTGGAAAAGTAAAATGATAAAAACCGGTTGTATCCTCTATTCTTCCACGTTGCAATATCGTACCGTCAGTTGACAGCTCCATCCACTGGATAGCTGAATGGTCTGGTTCATCGGCAGGCAGAAAAATATGATGAACACACCAGAGCTTTCCGTTTCTATAAACCGTATTCTGTATTCTTCCGTCTCCCGAATTAATTCGCTGTTCACTTCCCAGCTGAGGTGCCAGATTACCATAATTTCCTGCCCAGTTCGACCAAGGTTCCGGTATTCCGATAAGGCCAATATTGTTAACGTTTTCGTTGCCGATGTCTCCTGTAACTTTCCAAAGATTGAGATATCCCGTACCGTTATTATTACCGCCGGCATTTGAAATCATATATATTTCGTCCAGTTCCTTATCGAATGTTTCTGCCGGGACAATGGTAAATCCGTCATAAATTGCAAATCTGGAATATCCGGCTTCCGGTTCATTGTTATACAGGTCGGCTTTGTTTATTACAAAAAGCACGCTGTATCCAAAACCGGCTCCAAACATATTACCGGAAACTACTATCCATTTTTTATTGAATCCGTAATTAGGATAATCGAACCAATACTGATTGTCAGGGTCGGCATCGAAAGAATAGAGAAACCAGTTGCCTGTAGGATCAGTATTTTCGCTGACTCCGATAAATAGTCTTGAACTGTTAATATCAGAACTGCTTGGCATAACAATTATCCAGCGTTGTTCGTATGGGTCATATTTTATTTTAGGATCGAATGTGTCTCCATTTCCTACAAGAGGATACCAGAAGCTCCCGCTTCCGATATCTGAGATCACATTACCCTGTTTATCCATTATGCGAAATCCTGTATTCAGGGTTACCATAAGATGATTTGGTCCTGCCGCACCATTCACGTCAGGCGGTATGGAGTTATTATTGTCATCAAGCCCTAAAAAATTAAGATCAGGCACAGGTGAATCTTCCAGAACACCCTTGTATTGAGTTTGTGAGGTAGTCTTGTCTTTATCCAGATAAAGTATTTTCTTTTCACCCGAAACAAATTCCGGAAATATCGTCTCTTCGTTAGGTCTTTTCTTTTCAGACAACTTTGCAGGTTGAAGTTTATCAAATTCAAGCATACTTTTAAAGCTCACCTTTGCATTTTGAACGGAAAGACCGTTGGTTTTAACATAATTCTGACCCGATGAGCCTGTTGATATTAGAAAAAACGCAACAATAGCAATTAATTGAAGAGTATTTATCTTTTTCATTTTTCAGAGATATGATGTAACATGCAAATATATAATTTATTCATATTTTTGCACTTTTTAAACAAATAATAAATCTTAATGTTCAATCTCTTATTTTCAGTTGCAGGATTTATACCATTGATATTTGGTGCAAAATGGCTTGTTGACGGTGCTGCTGCAATTGCGCATAAAAAAAACATATCGAACCTTATAATAGGATTGACCATTGTGGCTTTCGGCACATCAGCTCCTGAACTCGTTGTAAACATCATCTCAGCTACAGAGGAAAACACGGGATTCAGCTTCGGGAATGTGGTTGGAAGCAATATCATTAATATTTTAGTGATACTTGGCATCTCGGCAATGATATTTCCCGTTGCCGTAAAATCGTCCACGGTATGGATTGAAATTCCTCTTTGCCTGCTTTCGGCTGTCGTACTCCTCATACTTGCCAATGATATGTTTCTTGACGGGGCTCAACAATCAATAATAAACCGGACAGACGGTTTGATTCTGATAACGTTTTTCTTCGTTTTTATCTATTATACTTTTTTTGCAATGAAAAAGAAGGACGAGAAAAGCATTGTGGATGTTAAGGAGATGGGAATGAAAAAATCCGTTTTTTTGGTTATTATCGGGATGCTCTTTCTGACAGGTGGTGGGCAGATGATTGTCTATTTTGCAGAAAAATTTGGAGTTGATTACGGCATCTCCGAAAGAATAATGGGCTTGACAGTGCTCTCTATAGGAACATCACTGCCCGAGCTGTCAACATCCATAATTGCCGCCTTGAAAAAGAATTCGGATATTTCCATCGGAAATATTATCGGTTCCAATATTTTCAATACCTTCTTAATCCTGGGGCTGAGCAGTACTATTAACCCCATACCGGTTTCTAACGCCCCAAGTAGTTTAACATCCCTCATCAGTGCATCGAATCTTGATATGCTTGTCAACCTGCTGGCTACGGTTATTGTGTTCTTGTTTGTCTTCACACGCAAAGGCAGAAAGATAGACAAACTTGAAGGAACGTTTATGGTACTTCTGTACGCGGTATATATGTTTTTTGTTTTGAGTTGATAATTATTCTACCTTGCAAGTTCCTTTATCTTAAGGAAATACATTGCAAACGAACGGTAGAGGAAATGAGTCCACTTGCCAAAAGGGACAATAATCAGAGCCCACTGTACCAAGATAATCAAATGTATCAGATACATCCAAATGTTTGTATCAAGTATACCAATGTCAATAAACAGGCGTACGACAAATGCAGTTAATCCCATCAAAAATAGCCATATAACAAAAAACCAGTCACTGGGATGCGAATGTTTGCTGATTTCCATATCTTTCCTGATACGATGACGAACAAAGTCGAAAGTTACAACAAAAATAACGACACTTTCCACATAGCCGAGGACAATAATAAAGAGACTGTTTGTCTCGAACCAATTCAAAAATACTGTTGTAAACAAAAGGCTTAAATAACCCAACACAAGAACAAAATGCTCAAACCATCGAAACTGACCGTCGTCACAGTCTAATGTGCGTTTTTGTGTAAACATATTCACTATTAAATCGCCAAATGCTTTAAAATACATCAATACTGGAGCTTTAATCCCGGGTTTATATACCGTAAGCCTCCACATATGAATTATATTCGGGAGAATAATAGTTAGAAAGACTAATGAAATGGCAGCCATTTCAAAAAAGTGTCCGTAGTACATCATTGAGTGCAGATTAAAACCTTCATAAGTACCAAATCCAATAACCACCACTGCTAATACAATGAATACGGATATTGAAAAAAATAATGATTTATAAAGCAATCCCGACAAGCCCGTCCAGTCATATTTTGCTATTAACCACCTTCGTAAAGACATCATCAGTTCTCCGGGATCTGCTTCCCTTGGGCAAGTAGTACTACATTCACCGCAATAATAACACAACCAAGGGTCAAGGGAAGCCGTTATCTCTCCATCAAGACCCAAAACGCTATATCGCACCATTTTTCTAGGGAAAGAATTATCCTCATCCGACAAGACGCATACAGCTGTACAATTGCCGCAATTATAGCAAGCATTGGCGTCGAAAGCCCCATATTTTTTTAAGTCTTCTGAAAATTCAGGATTTATCCTAGCCATTTTTCTTTATTTTGTAATAAAAATATTCATCCATATCATCAATTTCACCGGTTTCCACAAAACCGTATTTCTGCAGGCTCATCAATTGATACAACACTTCATCTTTGGGACGTTTCAACACTTCAGCCAGTTGTGGAATCGTTTTGTCTCCTTCCTTTAAAATGTTCAATATGCTTTTCTTAGTCCGGGTAAAGCGTTTCAATTGCTCGGTTACCTCTTTAGATACCGGACGCTTTTCGCGTAAATATTTTGCGGTTTTACCTTTTTCAATTTTCATTATTATCAAGTTTTTAATCATTAGAAACCAAAGCATCTATCATTTGCTCAACATCTTTATCGGCAAGCCCGATCAATTCAATAGAATTAGAAGGGCAAACGGGTAAACACATTCCACAACCCTTACACAACGAAGCATTTACCTCAGCAATAATTTTCCCATCCTTTTCGATCTTTTCAAATGCGCTATACGGGCAGGCTTCATCGCATTTACCGCACCATTCACAAGTTTTTTCATCTACAACCGCCACAGTAGGTTCCAGCTCCAACTCACCCGAACTGACCAATGAAAATGACTTTGTAGCGGCAGCCAATGCAGAATTCATCGACTCCATAATATTTTTAGGACCCTGGCTTGCACCGGCTATCGTCACACCGTCGATTACCGTCTCTACGGGTCGCAGTTTCATATGAATCTCATTAAAGAAATTGTCTCTGCCCTTTGGAATCTTTAAAAGAGTTCCGATGGAATTATCCTTTCGCGGCACCATACCGGTAACAAGTACAACCAAATCGGCAGCTACTTCCAGTTCTTTATCCGCTGTGAGTAAATCTTTGATCTTAACAAAAGTCAGGTCACCTCTTTTCTCAACTACCGGCGGGTTATACTCAAACGATTGCAGGTAGATATCTCCAAGTCTTGACGATTCGTCATACCAAACCTCAGCTTTACCATAGGTTCTTATCCCGCGGTTAAAATGATAGTTGTGGATAATTTTGTATTTTTTCTTAGCTGTTATGGCAGTGTGAATAGTTGATGTACAACAGTATCTTGAGCAATATTTATTTGCTCCGTCAATCTGGCGGCTTCCGACACAATAAATATAAGCAATATCTTTAATCTCTTTTCCTTTATAAACGAGTTTTTCATCACAATAATGGATAATCCTTTTAAACTGCGGCAATGTAACCACATTGTCAATTTCGCCATATCCGAACTCTCCCTTTTTCGGTTCATAAGGGTCGAATCCGGTAGCCAATAAAATCGAACCTACCTTTATATTCAGGTATTCATTTTTTCGGCCGAAATCAATCGCATCGCACACCTTTTCGCATTCACCGCAACGGGTACAGTTTTTCATATCAATAGCAGGCAGATGCGGGTATTCGCCAGGAAAGTTGTGATAAATAGCTTTCCTTAGAGTGATATTAAAATTGAATTCGTCAGGAACTTCAACAGGACAAACATTAATAGCTTTTTGAAGTTCGCCACCAATACACTCCAACTTAAAATGCCGTGGAGTAACTTTCACTTTCAAAGTGAAATTACCTACACTACCACTATTCTCCGCAACTTCCGCACCAGTATACAAAGTAATATGCTTGTGTTTTATAACCTCATCGTATAAGCGGGTTACCAATTCCTTACCGGTTTCTTCAGTAATACACAAGTCGTCCCACTGCGACACACGCCCACCAACAAAAAATTCACGCTCAATCAGATAGACCTGTGAACCGGCTTCTGCTAATTCTATTGCTGCCCGCATTCCGGCTACTCCTGCACCAATAACAGCCACTGCTTTGGTAGATTTAATATGTATGGGTTCTAATGCTTCAGCATCTCTAAGCTTTGCAATGGATGCTTTTACTATCTGTATGGCTTTATCGGTAGCACCTGGTTTATTATCGGAATGTGCCCACGAAACCTGCTCGCGTATATTAGCATGAACATAATTGTACTTATTCAGACCGGCACGTTCAACTACCGCCCTGAAAGTCAACAGATGTAATTTGGGAGAACAGGAAGCGACAATAACACCATCAAGATTCTGCGCCAAGATGTCATCAACCATCTCTTTTTGATTTGAATCGGCACAGGCAAACATAGTCGTTTTAGCCAGAAAAACGCCCTCTTCAGATTCAACAGTTTTGCGAACCTTTTCCACATTCACATAATCGGAAATATTACCACCGCAATGACATATATAAACACCGATTTTCTTTTTCATAATTGTGACCTCCTTAAATAGCTTGTTGTTTCAGCCGAAGCTGCACCTCCCGACAAAATAGAATCCGGAATATCCATAGGGCCTGTAGCGGTACCTGCCACAAAAACCCCTTCGATACTGGTTTTCGCAGGACTCGCAAGAATATCCGATTGATTGATAAAATTAAACGGGTCAAGTTCAAGCCTTTTATTATCAAAAACATCTGAAATTCCCAAATTCGGCAACACTCCTACCGAAAGCACGACCATATCGTGTTCAGCCTCTTTCACTTTACCGGCTTCGATATCTTCATACCTCAAAATAAGATTACCGTTCTCCTTTTCGGTAATCTTGCCTACTTTCCCTTTCATAAATTCAACTCCCATATCCTGTGCCTGTGCATAGAATTCATTAAATCCTTTCCCGAAAGCACGGATATGCAGATAATAAACGGTAACATCAGCCATTGGTAAAGCACCCATCAGCAATTGAGCCTGCTTGATAGAATACATACAGCAAATTTGGGAGCAAATTGGATTTCCAACTGACTTATCCCTTGAACCCGTACACAACACATAAGCAATATTATCGGGCATCTTTCCATCGCCCGGACGTAAAATGGTGTTGTACGGGCGTGTAGGTGCCAATTGGCGTTCCATCTGCATAGAGGTGATTACATTTTTGAATTTATCGTATCCATAACGTGGAATCTTCAACGGATCAAACAATGTAAATCCTGTAGCAACAACTACCGATTTTACTTTAATAAGGTATTCCTTTTCAGTTTGAGTAAAGTCTATACAATTGGGAGGACATGCGCGTTCGCAAGCACCGCACAAAGTACAATTTTCGATATCAACAGCAGCTGCACGCGGACTGGCGATACTAAAAGGTATATAAACTGCTTTGCGGCCCACCAATCCGTATTGGTACTCATCAGTGACACTAACAGGGCAAGCCTCCTCACACAATTGACATCCGGTACAAGCATCAACATCAACATAGCGTGGTTGTTGCACGACAAGAGCTTCGAATTTACGTTCTTCAATTTTTGAGATCTTTGTTGTTTCAGCTCCTGTAAAAACTGTGATATCAGGATGCCTGGCAATTTCTGAAACTTTCGGAGTAGTGATACAAGCAGCACAATCAAGGGTAGGAAAGACCTTGCTTAAGAGAATCATTTTCCCACCAATAGATAGATCTTTTTCTACTATCAGCACTTTATATCCCAGATTGGCAAGGTTCAATGCCGATTCACTGCCGGCAATGCCACCACCCACCACCAACACATCATATTCCAGAATTTTATTTGGTTCCGACATAACTATTCATTTGATAATTTACTTAAATACTCGGCAAAGCTTTTTACATGTTTCACAAAAGGTTCGCTGCAAACAGAACATATTGCCGCCATTTTCAGCCTTGCCGGATCAATGCCTTTATCTTTCAACATCTGCTGGGTTACACTTACAATTTCACCGGTTTTTACGGTACAAGATTCACCATAAGGACAATCGGTGCCGTCAGCAGCAATGAATACACCATCAAAACCCTGCTCAAGTGCGTGCATCACCCACCGCGGCTTTACCGCACTTGAACAAGGTATTGGAATAGTGTAAACGGTTGGCGGATAGTGTAATTTCAATAAGCCTGCCATATCAATTGCCGGATCGGAAATTTTTTCCGTAGAAAAAACCAAAATCTTAGGGCTTTCATTTACTTTTCCACCTTCCATTTCTACTTTCTTAAATAGATTTTGTAATACCCTGATTCTTCGACAGTGCCAAGATATTCAAAGCCTTTTTTTGTACACCATTTGGGAATATCCCTACGGGTACCTTCGTCAGCCGAAAGTACTTCCATAATTTGTCCTTTTTCAATTTGTCCAATGGCCTTTTTTGCAGCTAATAATGGTCCGGGACATGATGTCCCGCGGGCATCTACCGATTTCTCAACAGTTAATGTTGTTAATTCTTCCTGTGTCATAGCTATAATTTTTTAAAGTTTAGTAATCCTGAAAAATACATATCCGTTCTAAATAAAGAGGTTTATATCAGCTTCTTCTGCAGAAGTCATATACTCACCGATGCCACAAATATCATCAGCCAAATCAATGAAGTCATCAAGCTTTTCACCATGCCAGACTTTTCCTGCAAATCCGCAAATGTGAATTTTTACATTAGTCATCTCTTTTGCTGTTTTAAAAGCCTCTGTCCAATGAGGAGTTGCAAGACGCTTGAGTGATGCAAGGAAATCATCTTTCTTGTCAGTAATTTCCGATACGCGGTCGTTAACCATTGCATTTTCCTTTTTAAATGCAAAAGCAGCCTGCAACAGGACGAAAATATCTACATCCATATCCTCTGCAGCAGCTCCGCCAAGAATTACTCCAGCTGCTGTAAGTTTATCAACACTGCCGGAAAATAATGCGATTGTTAATTTTTTTGTTTCCATTTTTTAATATTTAAAATTTATATTGTTATTTTATTAACAATACAAAAGTATATGCGACTGAGATACCCTCCAAACTTTTTAGCGTGAGCTTTGATATAATAAAATGTGATTTATATCACAATTTTAAAAAAAATAGTAACTTTGTTGTAAAATATGAATTATGGAATCCGGGATTTGTAGTTTTTGCAACAAACGTTCTTCAGCGGCAGAACAACTTGGAAGTGAGGAACTGAATAAGCTAGGACATAGCTGTGTGGAGGTCTCTTTTTCCAAAGGAGATATAATCTTCAAGCAAGATGCTCTATCATCCAACATCATTTATATAAGAGAAGGACTTGTTAAGGTTCATATTGCTGGTCCTGACAGAGAACAGATACTGAAAATTGCCAAAGGCCCGACATATCTTGGAATACCCACAACCTTCGGCGACAAGGTTAATCATTATTCTGCAACAGCCCTTACAGATACAGAAGTCTGCTTTATAGATATCAGAACATTCAGAGAGTTCATTGCAACAAATAAAGATTTTGCCTACGAGATAATTGTCGACTTATGCAAAAATGAGCTAGTGCATTTTCACAGGTGCGTAAACCAGTTGCAAAAACAGAGCCCGGGAAGAGTTGCCGAAGCATTACTCTATTTTGCAGATACGGTTTTTGGAAACGACAACTTCATACTTCCTCTAACAAGAAATGAACTTGGCGACCTTACAGGCAGCTCCCGGGAAAATGTTTCACGTATTTTAACCGACTTCACTAAAGAAGGGCTTGTTGAAGTAAACGGAAAGGAGATGAAAATTATTAACAAAAGTCTTCTTGCCCGTATCAGCAAAGCAGGATAATAAAAAAAGCCCCTTGCAAGTAAGCAAGGGGCTTGTGATCCAGACAGGATTCGAACCTGTGACCCACAGCTTAGAAGGCTGTTGCTCTATCCAGCTGAGCTACTGGACCCTATTTGATTTAAGATTTACAAAATCCGTTTATCGCTTTTAATCTGTAAACCGTCTGCAAAAGTACTAATATTTCATAAAAATAAAAGAGTGAAAAAAAATAATTTAAATATTTTATATCTTTTCTGAAAACATTGCGTATAAACTAACCCAAAAGTCGTAAATTATTTATTTTCAGGTTAATTAATAGTTCAAAAATATTTTGACAATTATTCGAGACTTTACATACATAGTCATTTTTATTATCTCATTAGCAGGTTCTGCCTTGTTGAAAGCCAGCGACTTTGATTCTGTCGCCGAGTTAGAGCAGAAAGCTAACGAGGCCACAGGAATAAAAAAAACAGAACTCCTGAATCAGCTTGTGACCTACTACGCATCCCTGCAACCTGAAAAAGCACTTAAAATTGCCAACAAGGCTCTCGACAATGCAATAAAAGAAAATGACAAAAAGGGGAAAGCTGACTCGTATATGTCTATTGGCAAGTCCTATTATGGTACAGGGGACAATATTAAAGCTCTTAACAATTTTTTGCAGGCAATAAAAATATACGAAGAGCTAAAAGATAATAAGGGTATTGCGGCAAGTTCAGATAAAATAGGATTAGCTTACAGATTTTTGGGCGATTTCGACAAATCTCTTGAATTTCACCTTAAAGCTTTAAAAATTTATGAAAAACTAAAGGATAATAAAGGGCTTATATCTTCATTAATCAATGCCGGCATAATATTCCGCAATATGGGACAAAACGAAAATGCACTGGAAAATTATAACAGGGCTTTGAAGTTAAGCGAAGACATTAGTGATTATGATGGCATGTTGCATGCTTATGTTGCCATAGGAAATATTAAATGGTATGAAGGCGATAATGACAAAGCTCTTTCCTACTACGAGCATGCATACGAAATTATCCAAATGGAAAATTTTGGCTCGAATAATGGAGCCGGCATCTTAAATAATATTGGAAATGCTTACCGTAGCAAGGAAAACTATAACAAAGCTCTTGGTTACTATTCAAGATCGCTTGCAATAAGCAAAAAATCCGGTGATAAGAATATGATATCTGTGACTTTAAAAAATATTGGAGTAACTAATCTTAAACAGGGAAAATATAACAGCGCAATTAAATTCCTGAAAGAAAGTAAAATGATAGCAGAGCAGATACATCTTATTAAAATCTTAAAGGACGATCTTAGATATCTTTCATTAGTATATCAAAAGAAAAGAAATTTTGAAACAGCCCTTAAATATGAAACGGATTACACAAAGCTAAAAGATGAAATTTTCAACAAAGAGACCGGCAATAAAATCGCTACTTTGCAGATGGAGTATGAGATGCGAAATAAGGAGCAACAGAATACAATAGTGAAGAAAGAGAAAGAGCTGGATGTTTCACAATCACAAAATGTAAGAAATTTTTTCATATTTGCATTTATAGTTATTGCCCTGTTAGGAATAATTATATGGAATCGTTATAGGATAAAATCCAAGGCAAATGAGGAGCTTAAAAAATTGAATTCGGAACTGGAGAAACGTGTTCAGGAAAGGACAAAAAGGCTAAAACAAGAGAATGAACAAAGGAAAATTGCTCAAGAGCAAGCCGAATTGGCTAATGATACAAAAAATCGCTTTCTTGCAAATATAAGTCACGAGGTCAGAACCCCAATAAATGCCATAATCGGTTTTTGCGATCTGACGATAAGAAGCGTAACAGACCCTGAACATAAGACAAATCTGAAACGTATTAAAGATTCGTCAGAGCATCTGCTTTCGCTAATTAAAGATATTCTTGACTATTCACAGATTGAAAACGGAAAGTTAAAACTGAAAAATGAAAACCTTGAACTCAACAAGCTGGTGTCTTCAGTCATTAATGCTTTTTATCTTGATGCTAACAGTAAGAAGATAAAACTAACATATTCCATTGAGAAAAAAATCCCTGAATTCATTAAAGGCGATCCTGACGTTCTGCGTCAGGTACTCTACAATCTGATAGGTAATGCGATTAAATTCACCAATGAGGGTGATGTTAAAGTCACGGTGACACTCAAAGAGCCCAAAGATAATAATAATAATATAAAATTACTATTCTCTATAAAAGATACCGGCATTGGAATTACAAAGCTAAAACAAAAACTGATTTTTAATGACTTTACCCAAGCCGACAACTCATCTGCTCGCAGGTTTGGTGGTGCAGGTCTTGGTCTGACAATCTCAAAACGATTCATCGAAATGATGAATGGAAAAATTTGGGTTGAAAGTGAAAAAAATAAAGGCAGCGACTTCAAATTTGAAATAGTTATTGCTACCTCAGATAAAAAGTTACTTGCCGATATTGTGGATGAAACAGTTGAAAAGGAAGCTCTTCATATTTTGGTTGCTGAAGACAACTTGTTAAATGCCCAGGTTATATCAGCATTCCTAAAGCGTCTTGGACATACTGCAAGAACAGTTGATAACGGCAAAAAAGCGGTTACGATACTGGCTTCCGAAAAATTTGATGCAGTACTTATGGATATTGAAATGCCTGAAATGGATGGTCTGGAAGCAACCAGGGCAATTAGAAAAGGAAAAGATAATATCCTGGATTCCAAAATACCAATTTTTGCCCTAACAGCACATGCACTTAAAGATTATGAAGACAAATGCTATGAAGTAGGAATGGATGGCTACCTTACAAAACCTATTGATATTGATAAGCTGAGTAAGACGTTGAATGCTCTGTAAAATAGCTTATTGACTATACTTCTTTTCCTGTTTTGTTCCGGTAAAGATAGAATATAATTTCATACAATATAATTTTTGTTTTCCTTCGAAACAAAGATTCCGCCAATGTTATTAGTTACAAATACTTTTCAAAACCATCTTATTTTTATCCAATCTTAATTATTAAACAAAAAGTTGTATCTTTGCAGCTTAAAAGTTAATCATTAAAATCAGATTTTATGAGAAAATTATCACTTTTGGCTCTACTAATACCCTTTGTATCAGCCAGTTTGTTCGCAGGAGGATATCAGGTCAGGCTGCAAGGCCAGAAACAGACAGGTATCGGTTTAATCGGCACACCGCTCGCCTTTGGTGCCGGCAGTATTTTTTACAATCCCGGCTCATTGTCATTTATGCCCAATAAGGCGGACTTTTCAATTGGAGCAAGCGGGATTTTTTCAAAAGTTGTTTTTCAGGCTCAAAACTCAGATTATCAAGCCAGAACAGACAATCCTATGGGTACCCCATTCTACCTTTACGGGGCATACAAAATTACCGACGATTTAAGTGTCGGTCTCGGTGTAAACACACCTTATGGCAGTTCATCTGTTTGGAATGACAATTGGGATGGTCGCTATCTTATCCAAAACATCTCATTGGCAGCAATTTATATACAGCCAACAGTTGCCTATAAAATCGGAGATAAGTTCGGTATTGGTGCAGGTCTTGACATTGTATCAGGTGCTGTTGAAATCAATAAAGCCTTACCGGCTCCCGTAAACGGAGAGTTCAATATGAAAGGCTCAACCGTTGCTTTCGGATATAATATAGGTGTTCATTTCAGACCAACCGAAAAATTCAATATCGGTGTTGACTATCGTTCAAAAATAGATATGAAAGTTGAAAACGGTGATACAAAATTCACAGAAATTCCCACATCTCTCGGTGATTATTTCCCATCATCCGGAAATTTTGATGCAACGTTACCATTACCTGCTAATCTTGATGTAGGATTATCGTATCAGGTAACCGAAAAATTAATGCTTGCTTTCGAATTTGATTATGTATTCTGGAGTGCCTATGATTCATTGATAGTTGACTTCAAAGTCAATAATGATCTTCTTGCAGATTCAAGAAGCCCGAGAGAGTATAGCAACAGTGCTATTTTCAGAATTGGAGGGCAGTACAATATTTCTGACAAGATTATTGCAAGAGCCGGATTCTATTATGATCCCACTCCGACAAACGAAGATTATTTCAGTCCTGAAACAGTTAGCCTTGACCAGTTTGGATGGACAGTAGGACTTTCACTGATGCCCGTTAAAGGACTTAGCATTGATCTGAGTTACTTACAGCTCAGCGGCAAAGAATCAGTTAAGATGTATAAGCCTGATAATTTCGGCGGCACATATAAATCAATGGCATTTATCCCGGGGCTTGGAGTAAGTTATAGTTTCTAATTTAAAAATTTATGATAATCATGAAATACAGATATATTTTATTATTCAGTTTATTGGGGTTGCTTTTTGCATGTCAGCCCGAAATAAAAGACGAGTTTACATACTCATCCGGCAGTGCTGATTTCAAGACCTATGTAGCGGTTGGAAATTCACTGACAGCAGGATATTCCAATGGTGCACTTTATCACTCAAGTCAGGCTAATTCATACCCAAGTATTATTGCGGAACAAATGAAAAAAGCAGGTGGCGGGGAATTCAAACAACCCGTCGTAACAAGTGAATACGGTGTACTGCCCGGAAAATTAGAACTGGGATACAAAACCGATTGTCTCGGAAATACTTCAATGGGACCGGTTCCTGCTCAGGGAACTTTTGAAGGCTATGACACAACTATTTACACAGTCAATAATATGGGTGTTCCGGGAGCAAAATCGTTCCATCTTCTGGCTCCCGGATATGGTAATCCGGCAGGCGTTCCTCTCGGACTTGCAAATCCTTATTATGCACGTTTTGCAACAGCTCCGGATGCTACCGTTATCGGTGATGCAGCAGCTATGAACCCGACATTCTTCACGCTGTGGATTGGAAACAACGATGTTCTCGGATATGCCACCGGAGGTGGTACCGGCGACTGGATTACAGGTCAGGATACCCTTGCAGGTACAATTGATGCTATTCTGCAAAATCTGACAGCCAATGGCGCCAAAGGAGTTATTGCCAACCTTCCGGATATTATGGCAGCTCCGTTTTTTACATTTATGCAAACAAAAATTCCTTATAACGGACTTGTATTAACAAGACAAGGACAGGTTGATTCCCTGAATTTTGCCTATCAGCAGTTGGGTATTACATTCTCACTCGGTCAAAACCCATTTATCGTTGAAGATGCAACAACAGGATATCCCAGGCAAATGAAAGAGACGGATATTTTTCTTTTAACACTTCCGACTGATTCGATGCAATGCTTCGGCTATGGAAGTGCGGTTCCGATACCTCATAAGTATATACTTGATGAAAATGAGAAAAATAATGTTGACGTGGCAATTGAAGGATATAATGCTACTATTGCCGCTCTTGCCGCTAAATATGACCTCGCTCTTGTTGACATTCACAGTTATCTGAATGAAATCAAAAACGGTGTCGTTTATGACGGAGTCAGCTTTAGTGCAACATATATTACCGGAAATGCCTTTTCTTT
>Ga0256913_10000317_pt1 | contig 24412 bp, 17 predicted proteins | sample Axial_MatmetaG_FD_185970 | JGI IMG/M metagenome (GOLD analysis project Ga0256913, IMG submission 185970) | Deep-sea worm associated microbial mat communities from Axial Seamount, Juan de Fuca Ridge, Pacific Ocean - Axial_Mat | ecosystem: Environmental > Aquatic > Marine > Oceanic > Microbial... | reverse complement strand
CGGTATGGCACTGGGGTTATTGATTATGGCCGCCGGAGCACTTATTTTTATTCCCGCCGCCAATACCCGGACTTATACATGGTTTTTGCTGGGATTATTTGTACAGGGTACGGGGCTTGCCATTCTTCAAACGGCATCAAACCCTTACGTAACCATTTTGGGGCCCATCGAGAGTGCCGCCAAACGAATAAGCATTATGGGGGTTGCCAACAAATTTGCCGGTATTTTAAGCCCTATTATTTTAGGCTCCATCGTTCTTACCGGAATCGATAAAATTGAAAAACAGCTTGAAGGCATTAGCGATGTCGCCGCACGCACCTCACTGCTTGACGATTTGGCAGCAAGGGTAATATGGCCCTATATCATTATGGCGGTTGTTTTGGTTATCATGGCGCTGGCTGTAAAATATTCATCACTGCCCGAAGTGGAAGCCGAAGAAGAAGAACACCCCGATGATGAGCCGGTTCGGAGCAGTATATTTTCGTTTCCCTATTTTTGGCTTGGTGTAATAACCCTCTTTTTCTATCTCGGTGCCGAGGTAATTGCCGTTGACACGCTGATCAATTACGGAAAATCGCTGGGATTCGGTATCGATGAAGCCAAGTTCTTCTCTTCGTTTACACTGGTAGCCATGATTGTAGGTTACTTTTTCGGCATCATTGCCATTCCCAAATATATTTCGCAACAAAATGCTCTTAAATATTTTGCCATCCTTGGAACGCTGTTTACCCTGGTGGCCATATTTACCACCGGCTACACTTCCGTGTTGTTTATTGCTGCGCTGGGTTTTGCCAACTCCATTATGTGGCCCGCCATCTGGCCTCTCGCCATCGACGGTCTTGGTAAATACCTGAAGCTGGGATCGGCATTTATGATTATGGCCATTGCGGGTGGTGCCACCATACCTTTACTGTACGGTTACCTTTCGGGATTACCTTCGGTTGGCAGCACCCTGGCTTATGCCATATTGATTCCCTGCTATTTAATTATTTTCTATTTTGCCACCTACGGATATAAAGCGGGCAGAAGGTAATTGATTGGGTTATTATAACTTAGGGGTTATCTTTCATGCTATTAAAGCAAACATCAGCTTTTCAGTTCAAATTAATTAAAAAATGTGTGGTACACATCAAAGCCAGAATCGTTGCATATAATACAACTAACACAATTCAATGTTGGAGTTCAAACAAAATCAACATACGAAGTGAAAGAGTCAGACTTAGATTCTTTTAAAGGTGAATAAATAATTTGACATTTGAATATTTTTTTAATTGTCGTATCTTTGGAATATGAAATTGCCAAATGAAATAGAAAATAAAATTGATAAGTTAGTTGTACTTTGTAATAAATACAAGGTGAATAGAATATTTGTATTTGGTTCAATAGTAAAAGGAAATTTTAATCCGCAAACCAGTGACATTGATTTAATTGTTGAACTGGAAGACTTACCTCCAAGTGAGAAAGGTGAAATATTAATGAAATTATGGTCTGAACTGGAAGATTTGTTTGCAAGAAAGGTTGATTTATTAACAACCTTAAATATTAAAAACCCTTATTTAAAAAACGAAATTGAAGCTTCTAAATTTCTAATTTATGACAGAGCGAGCTAAAAAGTATTTATTTGATATCTTATTGTCAATTGAAGCGATTGAAGAATTTCTGGAAGATTTTGATTTCGTAAAATATCAAAATGATTTAAAGACAAAAAGTGCCGTTGAAAGACAACTTGGTATTATTGGGGAAGCAGTAAACAGATTTTCAAAAGAGGAAACAAATATAAAATTACAAAACTCACGAGAAATTGTAAATTTCAGAAATAGAATTATTCACGCCTACGACAGCGTTGACGATAGTATTGTTTGGGCAATTAAAACCAATCATTTGCCAATTCTAAAAAAAGAGATTGAAAAGTTGCTAAATCTAAACAATACTCAATAACGCATAAACAGTATCCTCAAAACTGTGTAAGCTTAAATTTTCATATACCTGCTCATATTCAAAACGTAACCAATAAAATCCCCTCCGTTTCAAAATTAATTGTACCTGTTATTAACCGGCCCCTCTTTATGTTGGTTAAAAAAACTTAAGGAGTACGGCAGCGACCGCTGCCCGTAACAATATTTTTTACTTTTGCAGGTCACTTGAATCATACCCCATGAAAACCATCGAAATAAAAGAGGTTACCAAACTTTACGGAACACAAAAAGCACTTGACGGTGTTGGCTTTACCATCGACAAAGGAGAAATTGTTGGTTTGCTCGGGCCCAACGGAGCAGGTAAATCAACCCTGATGAAAATCATCACCTCTTTTATTACCCCCGATTCGGGTACGGTTTTTATTAATGGCACCGATGTGCTGGAAGATGACATTGAAACCCGAAAACAAATAGGCTACCTTCCCGAAAACAATCCGCTTTATCCGGATATGTACGTTCGCGAATATCTTGCATTTGTTTTAAAAGTATATAAAACACCGTTTGATGTAAAACAACGGGTGGAGGAGATGATAGCGCTAACGGGGCTAACTCCCGAAAGCCACAAAAAAATAGGGGCTTTGTCGAAAGGTTACCGCCAGCGCGTTGGGTTGGCACAAGCACTGATTCATGACCCGGAGATACTGATACTTGACGAACCCACTTCGGGACTGGACCCCAATCAGCTGGTCGATATCAGAAATATTATATCGGAATTCGGAAAACAAAAAACCATCATCCTTTCAACACACATCATGCAGGAAGTGGAGGCTGTTTGCGACAGGGTGGTGATTATACACAAAGGCAAACTGGTGGCCGATGACAAAACCGATAATTTATGGAAAATTGCCGGTACCGGTAATTATTACGAAGTTGAATTTAAAGAAACCGTTGAAATTAACCTTTTACAATCGTTACCATTTGTTTTAAAGGCATCGCGGCAAAGCAACGGAAAATGGTTGCTGGAAGCCGAAAAAGGAGAAGATATCAGAGAAGCCGTTTTTAATTTTGCCACAAAAAACGGAGTTCATATCCTTTCGTTATCGCAAAGCGAACAACGCATGGAAGACGTTTTCCATTCGCTTACAGCCGGTTCGATGTAAGATTATTTTCATCGGAATTTTTATTGTTAATTCATTTCCCAGTTAATTATTTTAAGTTACCTTTGCCCCCGCTATGAAAAATTTATAGCAGTGGAAGGATTTGATTGATTGCAACCACATAAAAAAAATGCTAAAACAATTTTAGCCCGCCAATCGTCAAATACCATTCATTTTGGTGTTTAATTTTTTAAAGTTTATTATGTCATATTTATTTACATCAGAATCGGTTTCCGAGGGCCATCCCGATAAAGTATCCGATCAAATATCGGACGTGCTGCTGGATAATTTTCTTGCATTTGACCCTAATTCAAAAGTTGCAGTTGAAACACTGGTAACCACCGGACAGGTTGTTGTTGCCGGCGAAGTTAAAACCGTAACCTATGTTGACGTGATGAAAGAGATCAGAAAAGTCATTAACAAAATAGGTTACACAAAGGCCGAATATATGTTTGATGCCAACTCGTGCGGCATTTTATCGGCCATTCACGACCAGTCGGACGACATTAACCGCGGCGTTGAACGCGAAGATGCCGACGCACAGGGTGCCGGCGACCAGGGAATGATGTTTGGCTATGCAACCAACGAAACGGACAACTACATGCCTTTGCCCGTTGTTATTGCCCATGCACTGGTTAAAGAGCTGGCCGAAATTCGCCGCGAAGGTGAGTTTATGACCTACCTGCGTCCCGATTCCAAATCGCAGGTTACCATTGAATACTCCGATGATAACAAACCGGTAAGAATCGACACCATTGTTGTTTCAACCCAACACGACGAATTTGCCTCCGATGAGGAGATGCAGGCTAAAATTCGTGAAGATGTTATCAATATTCTGATTCCACGGGTAAAAGCCACTTTTGAAAAAGCCGATATAAAAACGCTGTTTGAAGGCGATATTACCTATCATGTCAATCCCACCGGAAAATTTGTGATAGGAGGCCCCCACGGCGATACCGGTTTAACCGGCAGAAAGATTATTGTTGATACCTATGGTGGAAAAGGTGCCCACGGAGGTGGCGCATTCTCGGGAAAAGATCCTTCAAAGGTTGACCGTTCGGCAGCTTATGCTTCGCGGCATATTGCTAAAAACCTGGTAGCTGCCGGCGTTGCCGACGAAATGCTGGTACAGCTGTCGTATGCCATTGGTGTTGCCGAGCCTGTTGGTGTTTTTGTAAACACTTACGGCACTTCAAAGGTAGATTTGCAGGATGGCGAAATAGCTGCCAAGATTCAGGAAATATTCGACCTGCGCCCTGCCGCCATCGAAAGAAACTTAAAACTGCGCAATCCCATTTATCTTGAAACCGCTGCATACGGTCACATGGGCCGCGAACCGCAACGGGTAACCAAACATTTTGAAATGTTTGACTATTCGCATAAAAAGATGCTGGTTAAAGAACTGGAAGTTGAGCTGTTTACCTGGGAAAAACTGGACAAAGTTGAAGCGGTAAAAAATGCTTTCGGATTGTAATCCTTTACAATGAAGTTGTTTAAAGTTAGCAGCTTGAAAATATTAATATTCTACTGTAGAAAAGCGTTCAAAAAGTAAAAAGCGTGTCATTCTGAGCGAAGTCGAAGAATGTATCACGCTTCGACTTCCTGCCTTGCCGACAGGCAGGCACTCAGTGTGACAACTACTGCTTAGACTGATAATATAACTTAAAATTACTTTTTGAACAGTCGCGTTAAGTATTTTACTGTTATAATCAATGAGTTAACTTTAAACAACTTCAATATTAAAGTGGTAAATAAAAAAAGGCAGCGGTGCAATGCACCGCTGCCTTTTTCAGTTTTTATCGTACAAAAAACTATTTAACAATAAGTTTCCTTGTTTTGTAAACGTTTCCGTCAACAAGTACCGAGTAAAAATAAACACCTTGTGTAAGGTCGGAAACATCAATACTTGTTTTGTTCGATCCGCCTGAAAGATTAACCGACTTTACAACACTGCCCAAAAGGTTCACAATCTTAACAGATGCACTGCTTGCATTGCTCAGGTTATAATCGATATTAACCATGCCGGTGGCAGGATTCGGATAAACATCCGATACCGAAATTTTTTCAGCATTGGCTTCTATTCCGGTAAGAGAGTATTTGTATATCACTACAATTGTAGCATTGTTTTCAACATTACCTCTCTCAAAAAGCGTGTACTTAACCATCGTTTCGCCATATTTGTTATTGTGCGTGTAATGTCCCGAAAAGACATCAGCCGAGGTTTGTCCGGCAGGAATAAGCATATCGTATTCAGCCAGCGAAGTATCGGTTGTACTGCTGTAACAATTTCCCGACCAGCAAAAACTGTTTTCAGTTCCGTCAATGGCCGAAAGGGTTTCGCGTGCAGCGGCAATACGCAAATCCTGATCGGTTCCGTTTTTTAAATAAGCCTCGAAAACAAGCTCAAAATCACCACCGGCATCACCCCAAACGCCAATCGTATCAGGCAAAGCCTGACCGTCCTCCGTAACAAACACAAGCTGGGCATTGGCCGAAACCAACAGAGTGAAAATAAATACAAAAGATAATAGAATTTTTTTCATCATAATAAAAAGGTTTTAGTTTAACATCGCGTTTAATTTCAAAAACTGTTCCAAAAATAATACATTAAAACACTAATCATTTTTTTATTGTATTATTTTAACATTATAAAGCAATAATTAAATAAATGACAACATCATAGCGGTTTGAGTTGTCCGAAACGGTTTATTATTTTTGGAAAAAGATTTCCAAATCTTAAACACATATCAAACCTTTTCCATACATTGCTTGTCTTATGATTAGTTTTTATATTTTCGCAATCAAATTTATTATCAAGACAATCATTATTATGAAAAAAATTACTTTTTTACTTTTAACGGTTCTTTTTACAACGGTTACCGTTTTTGGTCAGTCATCACAGCGGCTGGCACTGGCCGAAGAGTTTACAAATGCAAGCTGTGGCCCTTGTGCCGGACAAAATCCTGCATTTGATGCTTTATTGCAACAAAATACCGATAAAATGATTTCCATTAAATATCACATGAGCTGGCCGGGGCCCGACCCGATGTACTCCCACAACACCGTTGATAATAACGCACGGCGTTCGGTTTACGGCATCAATGGAGTACCCCATGTTCATGTTGACGGTAACTGGTGGAACGGTATGCCTTCGGGGGTAACTCAAAATTTAATCAATACCGTATCAGCAATTCCTTCGCCCTGCGAAATTCAGGTTCATTACGAATTAAATGCCGATAATACCAAGATTAATGTTACCGCTTTGGTAAATCCTACCGATACGATTCGCGGAAATAATCTGCGCCTGTTTTTGGTGGTAATCGAAAAACATATCCATTTCAATTCGGCTCCGGGTTATAACGGCGAAAAAGATTTTTACAACGTTATGAAAAAAATATTGCCGGACAAAAACGGATTAAAACTTGATCCGGTAATTATTCCCGGCGAATATTTGATTGTTGAAGATTCATGGGAGCTTGCCAACGTTTACAATAACGACGAATTGTCGGTGGTTGCCTTTATTCAAAATATGGACGACAAAGAGGTGCATCAGGCTGCCGGTGGTACCGAAGACCCCTTAACACCGCTTTATGCCGATGATGTAGAGGTTAATAATTTATATTATGCTACCGATAAAAATTGTAGCGGAAAAATGACTCCCAAAGTTGTTATCAGAAACAACGGTTCCAATGAAATTACTTCAATGGAGATTCAATACCACATTAATAATGGAGATACTACAACCATTAACTGGACAGGTAATTTAGCCTTTTTGGAAAAAGAAGAAATCCAGCTTCCCGAATTGAACTTTGCTGTTGAAGACACCAATCATTTAATCATTGAGGTTGTTTCAATCAACGGCGGCAGCGACGAATATTACAGCAACAATGTTTATGATCATCTGTTTTACAGAGCCGATATCCTTGACGGGCCTGCGTATATGTTCCTTAGTCTGGACGACCATCCCGAACAAACAACATGGAAACTGTTCAATTATGCCGGTGATGTGGTTCAGGAGGGCGGACCGTATTCAACCCCTAATCAGCTTCAAACCATTGAACTGGAATTTACATCATCCAGTTGTTATCGTTTTGAAATTTATGATTCGGGAAATGACGGCCTGACCGGAAACGGATTTTACCAGGTTGTTTACGGTACCAACTCAACGGCTTTTGAAGGTGGCGATTTCACCGATAAAGACGTAAATGAAATTACATACGACATTGTAGGCGTTTCAAATGAGGAGGCTTTAAATAATTTGAACATCTATCCCAACCCTGCCAACAGCAAAATCAACGTTTCGTTTGTTTTAAACAACAATCAGGCTGTTTCGGTATCGGTTTATGATCTGCTTGGCAAAGAGGTATTGAGTAAAAATATGGGCAACCAGCCTTCGGGTACTGTTACCGTAACCTTTGATGTAAGCAGCCTCGAAACGGGTGTTTACTTTGTTAAAACCAGTGCCGGCGACAAAACTTATGTTAATAAAGTTCTGGTAAAATAACTTTATCGTTCTAACAAATAAAAAAAGCTGCATCGTTGATGCAGCTTTTTTTTATTCGTAATAATAAACCCTTTTAACCCTTCGTGAAATCCTGCTCAATATTTCGTACGAAATGGTTCCTGCTTTTCGGGCCAGTTCCGAAACTTTATGCTCTCCGTTAAAAATAATAACGTCATCACCTTCCGCCACATTCAGGCCCGTAAGGTCAACCATACACATATCCATGCAGATATCGCCGATTATTTTCACCGGTTTGTTTTTAATCCATAAATCCAGTTTGCCGTTACCGAGGTTTCGCATCAGCCCGTCGGCGTAACCTGTAGAAACCACACCTATGGTAGTGTCTTTATCGGCAATCCACGAACGGTTATAACTTACCGATTCTCCCTTTTTTACTTTTTTTATTTGCGAAACGGTTGATCGCAGGCAAACAACATTTTCAAGTTTACCCATGCTGTCTTCGGTACCGTACAACCCGATACCGAGCCGCACCATATCAAAGTGCGCTTCCGGAAACCTTTCGATTCCCGCCGAATTAACAATATGCCTAAAAACCGAATGATCAGAAGCCTGTGTAAACTGCAAACTCATCCGCTCAAAGCGTTTTATCTGTTCTTTAGTAAAATCGTCAAACGCCGGCTTGTCGCTTGCGGCAAGATGCGAAAAAACCGACTGAACATAAATCATATCGTTTTTCTTCAACCTTTCAATCAGCGGTTCAATATCTTCTTCCGTAAAACCGAGGCGGTGCATGCCCGTATCCAGCTTAATATGAATTTTAACCGGTTTATTCAAAGGGATGGGATTGCTATTTATGGTCTTTTCCAAAAGATGCAGTGCCCTGAAACTGAATATTTCAGGTTCCAGCTGATGCTTTATCATGGTGTCGAAAGCATGATCTTCGGGGTTCATCACCATAATTGGCAGAATAATGCCCGATTTCCGTAACTCAACCCCTTCGTCGGCATAAGCCACCGCCAGATAATTTACCTGATGATATTGTAAAACATTGGCAATTTCAAAACTGCCGCTGCCGTACGAAAACGCTTTAACCATGGCCATAACACGGGTTTCGGGCTTTAACTTCGACCTGAAATAATTCAGGTTATTAACCATGGCATTAAGGTTGATTTCAAAAACGGTTTCGTGAACTTTTTGCTGCAGCAGTTTGTTAATACGCTCAAACTCAAATATTCGTGCTCCTTTTAAAAGGATGGTTTGATTGGCAAACTGTGTAAACGAATAATTGCTTAAAAAATCAGCGGTGGATTCAAAAAACTGTGCATCAATGTCAAATCTTGCTGCCTGTCGCGATATCACCGGACCTATACCAATAAGTTTGTTAACCTGTTTTTGCTTTAAAAGATTGTTTACTTCCGAATAGAGTTCTATTTCCGATTTACCGCTTTGCAAAATATCGGATAAAACCACCACCTTTTGTTTGTGTTGATTTTGCAGGTTCAAAAAATCAATAGCGATACTTAACGAATTGATATCGGAGTTGTAAGAATCGTTGATGATGGTACAATTGTTAACGCCTTCCTTAAGTTCAAGGCGCATGGCAACAGGTTGTAACTGCAACATCCGTTGCTCAATGGTTTTTTGGTCGTACCCGAGATATAGTGAGGTTGCCCAACAGTGGAGGGCGTTTTCTACCGATGCATCATCAATAAAAGGTATGGTAACCGCAATTTCGCCACTGTTGTACCTTGCAGTAATGGTGGTTGATTTTTGCCCTTTTTCAATCTTTTCAACAATCAGGTCATCATCCTCGTTGGATCCCCATGAAAACGATTGGAGATTACCCAGTATTTCCGACTTTATCAACACTTCACGCAACTCCTTATGATCGGAACAATAGATAAGTGTTTTGGCTTTGGTAAAGAGTTTTAACTTTTCACCGATTTTTTGATACTGGTTCAAAAAGTTTTCGTTATGAGCCTCCCCAATGTTGGTAAAGATTCCGATATCCGGATTAATAACGGGTTGCAGGTGTTGCATTTCGTCAGGATGAGAAATACCCGCCTCAAAGATGCCAAGATCGTGGTTACTGTTAATCTGCCATACCGAAAGGGGCACACCTATTTGAGAGTTATAGCTTTTAGGGCTTCGAATAACTTTTTTATTATAGCCCAGGAGCTGATAAAGCCACTCTTTAATGACCGTTTTTCCGTTACTGCCCGTAATACCGATTACCGTCAAATCGAAATTCGACCGGTGAAAAGCCGCCAAATCCTGAAGTGCTTTAAGGGTATCTTCAACAATAAAATACGATATCCCTTTTTGCAGCTTCGTATCTTCCGGCAGATTGGTAACAACAAAGGCCCTGACACCTTTTTTAATAAGTGTTTCAATATACTTATGTCCGTCGTTTCGTTTGCTTTTCAGTGCAAAAAACAACACCTTTTTCGGAGAAATAAGCAAACGGCTGTCGATAAGAATATCTTTTATGACAACCTTTTCGGGATGTTCGGAAACCAGTTTGGCTCCCATTACATTTGCAATCTCCGTCCCCTGATATTCTTTATGTAACATAAGTTATTAATACGGTGCTTAAAAGGTCTGTTTTACGACGTAGCCGTTTGCAACGGATTGGCATTGTTTTCGTCGTAAGTCCTGCGATTGTTATATATATCAATGGCAAGATATATGGCTTCGCGCATGGATGCCGCCAAAGCCTGATTTTTTCCGGCAATATCATAAGCTGTTCCGTGAGCCGGTGATGTTCTTACAATTGGCAAACCTGCTGTAAAATTAACGCCATGCTCCGCCGCCAGTGTTTTAAACGGAATTAATCCCTGATCGTGGTACATGGCCAGCACGGCATCGTATTTTGTGTATTCTCCCGAACCGAAAAAACCATCGGCAGGAAACGGTCCGTAAACAAAACAACCCTGCTTTTTCATTTTTAAAATGGCCGGATAAATAATGTTTTTATCCTCTTCGCCAATAATACCCAAATCGCCGGCGTGCGGGTTAAGTCCCAATACTGCAATTTTCGGTTTATCAATACCAAAATCACGTTGCAACGATTTAGCAAGAACAAACAATTTGGAGGTAATTTTTTCTTCGGTAATTTCATCTGCCACCTCTTTTAACGGAATATGGCCGGTAACGGTTCCAACCCTCAATCCGCGGTGTACCATTAACATCACCACTTCGCGGCTGTTAAATTTATCGGCAAGATAACCGGTATGGCCGGTAAACGATAAATCGGGAGCGGCTACATTTGATTTATTAAGAGGGGCCGTAACCAATACATCCACTTTTGCTTCGTTAATATCGTCAATGGCTTTTTCAAGGGCATGGAAAGCATATTTTCCGGCTTCTTCCGTCGATTTTCCAAATTCAATCTTAACCGGTTCGTTGGAAAGATTAAAGATATTTACCTTTTTCGAGTTCAGTTGTCCCGAAGCATTTACAATATTGTAATTAAAATCGTGATAGTTCAAACTTTTACGATAAAAGGCCAGTACTTTCGAAAGTCCGTAAATTACAGGGGTAAACATATCCATTAAACGATTATCTCCCAACGCCTTCATAATAACCTCGTAGCTTATGCCGTTAAAATCGCCATGGGTTATGGCAACCCTTATTTTTTTTGTCCTTTCTTTTATTAATGGTTTATTCATAACTGTTTATTTTGCTGCAAACAAAAGTACACTTTTAGGGTGGAATAAAAAAAAGCCCTTCTTTAAAGAGAAAGGCTTTTTTTATTAATTCATCAATATTATTTATTCAGCGTTTTCCGCATGAATCTCTTCCATCGATTTTACATCAAAGAAACGGCCTGTGGGCATAAACTGAGCCTGTATCTCTTCGTTTCCGTGTTTCAGGTTAACGGTATAACCTGCGGTTTCTTTATGTTTTATATAAACATTAATTGCTTCAATTTGATAATCGGCATATTTTTCATTCAAATAGGTTTTTACATTTACCGGAAGTTTATCTTTTGAAATAGCTGATATTTCAAGTGTTTCCTGCATAAACGATTCCTGAATGTAATAAGTTCCGATACCTGCAAAATAACCGAGCATTGCCAGTAACGAGATTTTTTTCATATACCAGATAAAGTCGATTTTTTCCAATCCCATGGCAGCAACACCGGCAGCCGAACCGATAATAAGGATACTTCCGCCGGTACCGGCCGTATAGGCGATCAGTTCCCAGAAAATTCCATCCTGCATATACTGAACATGGAAAGGATCAATGGGATACATACCCATGGAAGCGGCAACAAGCGGCACATTATCAACCACCGATGATAACAATCCGATAATGGTACTTACGGCATAAACACCCAAACCGGCCTCTTTTAACGAATGGGCCAACAGGTCGAGATGTCCGGCTGATTCCAAAGCGGCAACAGCACTTAAAATACCAAGGAAGAAGAATATGGTGGGAATATCAACTTTTCGTAAAACTTCGTTAACGGTTAATTTAAAACCGGGAACTTTTTCTTTAACCTCTTTGTGCATCAACTCGGTAGTAATCCAAATTATACTTAAACCGAACAACATACCGAGATAAGGAGGAAGATGCGTATAGGTTTTAAATACAGGAACAAAAAGCAGCGCGGCCACACCCATTATTAATAAAATGGTTTGTTGTTTCGGTGTGGTTATCGACTTATCATTTTCATTAACCTTCGGTCTTTCAACATCTCCTTTCATGGTAAACGAAAGCAGCAGAAGCGGGATAATCATGGTAAGCATACTTGGTACAAAGAGCTTCATAATGATATTTGCCGTTGTAACCTGACCGCCAATCCATAACATAATGGTGGTAACATCACCGATGGGTGAAAAAGCACCACCGGCATTGGCCGCTACCACTACCATTGAGGCGTAGAACCAACGTGTTTTCTGATCATCAATAAGCTTACGAAGCAGGGCTATAATTACAATGGTGGTGGTTAAGTTATCAAGTACAGCCGACATGAAAAAAGTAAGAATACTTAATACCCACAAAAGTTTAACTTTTTTAGTGGTTTTAATTTTGTCGGTAATAATCTTGAAACCTTCGTGCTGGTCAACCACCTCAACGATGGTCATGGCTCCAAGCAGGAAGAACAGGATGGTAGAGATATCGGCAAGATGTTCTAAAACTTCGTGCTGCGTAATAAATTCTCTAACACTCTCCATAAAATGTTCCAGATCGTGTCCGCCAAGTCCGCCGTTTTTAAAGCTCTCAGCCAACGCTCCCAGGTTGTTCTCTTCTATAAAATGATGCCACGATACACTGTTACCCAAACTCAAAATATCGGCACCGTTCAGTGCATAAATAGCCCAAAGGGTGGCTCCCATTAACAGGGCAGTGGCGGCTTTGTCAATTTTTAAAGGATGTTCCAGTGCAATAACCGAATACCCGATGATAAAAATGACAACCATTAATATAAAAACAGTCATAACTTCATTTTTTTATTTGATTAATAATGGCGGCAAATTTAGTTAAACATTCTTAAAATATTTTCTAAATAATTGGTTAGAGGCAATAGTTTACAATTTATAGGGCTTCTAAATAAATTAGCGGGCACACGCAATTTTAGTTTGTTGATTAAAATAATTTGGCGCAATTTTAGTTATTACTTACGATGCAGCTTTTAAAAAATATATATGCGGACTTAAGTTGCACAATAGTTGTCTTATTTTTACAACTTAAATTAAAAGCAATAAATTATGATTCCAGGAATTATCCTTCAGGTGCAGGGAGCTGCATCACAGGTTCTTGTTACGGGAAATGAAAAAGAGATCGCGCTGCCGATTATCGATTTGGTAATTAAAGGCGGATGGATTATGGCAATTTTAGGCCTCTTATCCGTAATCACTGTTTATATTTTTATTGAGAGATATTTTGTTATTTCAAAAGCCTCAAAAGAGGACAAAAACTTTATGAATAACATCCGAAAATTTATAAAAGACGGAAAGCTCGATTCGGCACGTGCACTGTGCGTAAGCAACAACTCACCCATCGGGCGGATGATCGACAAAGGATTGTCAAGAATCGGTAAACCGTTAAACGATATCAACGCCGCCATCGAAAATGTGGGCAAACTGGAAATTTCGCGTTTGGAAAAAAACGTTGCCGGACTGGCCACCATTGCTGGGGCAGCTCCCATGCTCGGATTTCTCGGAACGGTAATCGGCATGATTCGTGCATTCTACGACATGTCGATGGCCGGAAACAACATCAACATCGAATTACTGTCGCAGGGTATTTATCAGGCCATGATTACAACGGTTGGCGGTTTGATAGTGGGAATAACCGCTTATATATTTTATAATATTCTGGTGGCAAAAATCGAAAAAGTGGTTTATAAACTGGAAATTACTGCCACCGAATTTATGGATGTGTTGCACGAACCGGCCAGCTAATACGTTTTATACCGTAATCGATGATTTGAGCTTTAAAAATTGATAAATGGAAATTAATAAATAGTTATGGCAATACAGATGCGAAATAAACGTGACCCGGGATTTAGTACGGCATCCATGTCGGACCTGGTGTTCCTGTTGCTAATCTTTTTTATGCTGACATCCACTTTGGTTGCCCCGAACGCCATTAAACTGCTATTGCCAAGCAGCAGCAGCAAAACCATGTCGAAACAAACCATTACGGTTTACATAAATAAACACCGGAACTTTTATCTGGAAGAGCGCAAAGTAAAAGCTTCAAACCTTGAAAATGTATTATACAGCGCATTGCGAAACGAACACGAAGCATCGGTGGTGTTGCGGGCCGACAAAACAGTTCCGGTTCAGGATATAGTTAAAGTGATAGATGCCGTTAATACCATCAACCGAAAGCATAAAACCAAACATAAGGTGATATTGGCCACCAAGCCGCCAAAGAGATAGAACAGATGAAAAAATTAACCAAAGATCAGCAAAAGGGATTGGCCGGCACGATAATATTTCATGTTATCCTGCTTGTTTTATTGTTGTTCCTTGCTTTGCGCACTCCTTTACCGTTACCCGGCGAAGAGGGGGTTGAGGTTAATTTAGGATATGATGAAACCGGATACGGCAAGGTGCAAAAAGATAATCCGCCACCTAAGGCAACACCGCCTCCAAAACCAAAAGCCAAACCTGCTCCGCCTCCAAAACCCGAACCTGTAGCCAAACAGCAGGAAGAAAACCTTACACAGGAAACCGAGGAGGCTCCCGTACTGGAAAAGAAAGCAGAGAAAAAGAAACCCGAAAAAAAGGTTAAAAAAGAACCTGAAAAAAAACAACCCGAAGAACAGGTAAAACCCGGGCAAAAACCCGTTGATGAGAAACCGGAACCTGAAAAGAAAGTTGAAGAAAAACCCAAAGAAAAGCCCAAACCACAAGTAAACAAACGTGCCCTTTTTAAAGGCAGCTCAAAAAACAAAAACGGGCAAAGCCAGGGTGTTACCAAAGGGGGTGGCGATCAGGGCAAGCCTCACGGATATAAAGATTCCGACCGTTACGACGGTCAGGGCGGCGAGGGAAACGGCATTGCCTTCAGCCTTGGCGGAAGAGGTTCAAAATATCTGGAAAAACCGGGAGCAAAATTTAACGAAACCGGAACCGTTGTGGTAAGTATCTGGGTTGATCCCAATGGTAAAGTAATACGCGCCAGAGTAAATCCCAAAGGCACCACGGTTTTAGATTCCGACTTGCGTAACATTGCGGTTCAGGCAGCATTAAATTCAACTTTTGCCGAAGACCCTACCGCTCCGGCCCAACAACGGGGAACCATTACTTACGAATTTGTTTTGATGAAATAAACCGCTCTCACGGTTACCATCATACTGTTTTATTTATTTTCCGGCATTTACCAGAAAACGGTGTAGAGTACAGCCAGTACGATACAAATAATAAAAGCACTGATGTTAAATACGGGGCCGGTGGCAAAAAGTCCTTTTTTAATATGGATGGCTTTCTTGTCGTCAGCTCCATGGTTTTCAATCCAACTAATCACCACCATAATAAATGTTACCGCCAAAAAGGTATAAGCCATTTGGTTCATCCACGGAATATTGGGGAACAACCCTTCAACAGCCGTACCGTTAAACCAACCTTTGTTTCCGGTTTTAAAATAGAGCGCCACCGGTATGGAAGACAAAGCACCCCAAAGAGCCGCGTTGTTGGTGGTTTTTTTCCAAAACAATCCCAACAGAAAAATGGCCAGTATTCCCGGACTGATAATACCCGTATATTCCTGAATAAACTGAAAAACCTGCGGCAAACTTCCAAGAAGCGGAGCCATAATTACCGCAATTAGCAACGCAACACCCGCCGTAAGCCTGCCCACAAACACCGTTTGTTTATCGCCTGCGTTTTTGTTGATGTACTGCTTGTAAATATCCATGGTAAAAATGGTAGAGGTGGAATTAACCATTGAGGCTACCGACGATACGATTGCCGCTGCCAATGCCGCCAGCACCAGCCCTTTTAATCCCACCGGGATAAACTGGCGAATCAACCAGGGGTAAGCCCTGTCGTTGGCAATGGAACCCGCATCATTAAGAAAAGAGGGGTCAACCGACTGTGCGGTCACCATACCGTCGGGGCCGGCATTGAGCATATAGGCAACAATACCCGGAATAACCACCAGTACCGGAATCAATATTTTCAAAAAGGCCGCCATGGCAATACCCTTTTGCGATTCGCGCAAGCTTTTGGCCGCCAGCGTACGCTGTATGATATACTGATTAAAGCCCCAATAATAAAGATTGGCTACCCACAACCCTCCTATCAGTACCGATAATCCGGGCAAATCCCACCAGGCATCTTTACCGTCGGGAGTAATAATGCTTCCTTTTTCAACGATCATGTGAAATTTCTCGGGAACGGTTTGAAAAAGCACCTTAAATCCTTCGAGCACGCCTCCGTCGGGAGCCAGATGACCAAGTGCAATAAAGGTTGTAACCAAACCGCCGATGGTAAGCAGGGTAACCTGTAAAACATCGGTCCATGCAACAGATGAAAGTCCGCCCCATAAGGAGTAGGCTGCAGCAAAAAGTGCCAGAGAAATAATGGCATAAATCAGCATGGAGCCGTCGCCGTTACCAAAAATGGTATCGATGGCCAGTCCGCCGAGAAAAAGTACGGAAGTGAGGTTTACAAATACAAACAGGGCAATCCAAAAAACAGCAAGAATGGATTTTAGATTGGTACTGTATCTTTTTTCAAGAAATTCGGGAATGGTATAAAGTTTCTTTTCGATGAATACGGGAAGAAAAAATTTACCAACAATTAGCAATGTAAGGGCAGCCATCCATTCGTACGAGGCAATGGCCAGCCCGATGGCAAAACCCGACCCCGACATACCGATAAACTGTTCCGCAGAAATATTGGCAGCAATTAACGAGGCTCCGATGGCCCACCACGGAAGGGTTTTTCCTGCCAGAAAATAATCTTCGGCATTTCGCTGATGACCTTTCTTACCCCGCGACACCCACAGGCCGATGGTTAAAATGGTAACGGCATAAACCACAAATACTACATAATCCCAAAAATCCAGATGTAAAGATGACATAATAATCGATTTTAAAATAAGAACCCCGTGCCCTGCAAAAAGATGTAAAAATAGTATTTTTTTACTATTTCAACATTGCTTCGGCCACTATTATGTCTTCCGGAAAAGTAATCTTTATATTCTGTCTGTTGCCTGTAAAAAGGGTTACTTTATACCCCGATTGTTCGTAAACCGTGGCATCATCGGTAGCATATGTTCCGGTAAACGAACGGTAAGCCTGTTTGATGATTTTTGAATGGAAAAACTGTGGAGTCTGCACTTTCCGTAACAGCTCTCTGTTTAAAGCCTTGTTGTTTTTTCCTTCCAGGATGCGAACGGAATCTGTTAACTCAACAACGGGAACCGCACTGCCGCTTACGGCTGCCAGCTTAAATCCCTTTTCAATAACAGTTGGCGAAACAAACGGCCTTACCCCGTCGTGAATGGCAACAAGCGAATTTTCGGGTATATGTTTCAATCCGTTTTTTACCGAAGCCGTTCGTGTTTTACCTCCTGCAACAATTTGATGGGGAACATTAAAACTGTACCGTGCACAAAGTTCTTTCCAGCGGTTTATTCCGGCTTCGGGAAGCACCAATACAAACCGGAAAGAGGCATCAACATTCAGGAAGGCTGTAAAAACGTGCAGCAGAAGAGGTTTGCCGTTAACGGGAGCAAACTGTTTTAACTCGTCACCCCCAAACCGCGTCCCCTCTCCTGCTGCTGTTATTAAAATATATTTTCCCATTTTCACCGGATAAAATGCCGGTGCAAATATCGGGTTATTTTTTTAAAACTATTTGTCAACTTTAAAGTCCATGGTCATATGTCGGTCGCCGAAAGCCACCTTTACCGTATAGAATCCGTTTTCCCAATCGTGTACATTTACCGACCATGTTAACATCGGCATGGAAGCATTTCCGCTATAAAGCTCTTTAACTTTTTTCCCTTTGGCATTGTAAATATCCGCTTTTACCGCTTTATTTTTTACGCCGGTTACTTTAACCACAACGGTTTCAACGGCAGGCTGGGGAAAAATATTAATACCGGGTTGTGCCAATTTTTTCTTTTGAGGGTTCATCCCCTGTTTTTGCATTCCCATACCCCGGCCCTGCCGACCGTTTCTCATGTGAGGATGGCGCATACCACCCTTTCCATAATTTTTATCGGGATCCCACATTAAAATAAAAGCGGGATCGGTTATTTTATCCATTAGATTCATCGGCCCCATACTTTTTGCCGGTCTGTTGTTTTGTACGCTCATGGTCTCCAAATCTTTGGTCCACTGCTCCTTTTTTTGCGTCATTTCCTCAATATATTTTTTCTTCAAATCGGGATGGGCATCGGTAATTTTATCCAGTCGCGGTTTAAAAGCGGAAAAATGAGCATTTCGCATGTTATCCCTGTTTTCGGGGGTAACCGTTCCCTGCATATTTGAACGGATGGCCTGCTGCTCTTCTTTGATTTTGAGCAACTCTTCCAATTCGGTTTTGGTAAGTGCTTCCATCCATATCTTTTTCTGTTTTAACAATTCGGGTTTGATATTGTTTTGCATGTACATTCCGAATCCACGGTTTGCACCGTTTCCGTTACCCTGTCCCGGCTGGGCGGTAAGGCTGATACCTGTTAACAGGAAAAGTCCCGTCATCATTGTTGCAATAATTTTTTTCATCTTTTTTTAAGTTTTAAAGTTTGCCTGTTAGACAGAGGCAAACAACCGTTTATTCCACACCCGTGAATATTTTTGTTTGCGGAATGTTTTTGGAAACCGGTAAAACAGGGCGGGGCTATGAAGTTGTTTAAAGCAAACAGCTTAAAAATATAAATATTCTATTGTAGAGGGCAGTTCAAAAAGTAATTTTTAGTCATATTATCAGCCTAAGCAGGGGTTGTCACACTGAGCGTAGTCGAAGCGTGATACATTCTTCGACTACGCTCAGAATGACACGTTTTTACTTTTTGAACAGTAGCTTTAAATATTTTACTGTTATAACCAACAAGTTAACTTTAAACAACTTCAATAGTTAAACCATCAACCGGCAAGAAACCCTGAAGTGATTTGATAAAACTTTTCGGGAGCTTCAACGTGTACCCAGTGCGATGCACCCTCAATGGTTACAATTTCGGCGTTGGGAAAATTATAACGGATTTGAGGAAAATCCTCCGGCAGGATGTAGTCGGATGCTCCTCCTTTTATAAAAAGCGCCGGCTTTTCAAATTTTGCGAGGGTATCAATGGAATCGAACATCTGATCAAGATTTTCGGCAATACCGTCAATATTTATGCGCCAGGCAAAAGTGTTGTTTTTGGTGCGATATAAATTTTTAAGAACAAATAAACGGATACGGGGTTCTTTAATAAATTCCGCCACCATGGTTTCCACCTCGCGGCGCGTTTTGGCTTTCGACAGGTCAACCTTTCTCATGGCTTCAATAATACGCAAATGACTAAGGCGCGGGCCGTAAGCTTTTAACGTTATATCAACAACAATAAGCCGTTTTACAAATACGGGATTTTCAAGGGCAAAACGCATGGCTACTTTCCCGCCCATGGAGTGGCCGAGAATTACGGGATTTTCGATTTCGTGTTCATCAATAAAATCAAACAGATCGTCGGTTAGGGCAAAGTAATTAAAAGTATTGCTGTGCGGCGAATGGCCGTGATTGCGCATATCGGGAATAAAAACCTCGAAACCTTCGGCAGCAATACGTTTTCCGTAAGTAACCCAGTTATCCGAAATACCGAAAAGCCCGTGAAGTATAATCAGCGGTTGTGCTCCCTCCTTACCGTATTTTCTATAAAACAGCTTCATAATTATTTGGCAAAGGTAGAAATGAGGTATCAAATTAACAAAACAAAAAAAAGTTACCTTTACATATTTTCAATTACTAATAACCATAACCCGCTAAACACAATCCGGTATTTAACCTGCAAAAAGCGTTATAATTATGCTAAGATACTGCTTATTAACACTAATCTTATTTATTAACCTGTTTATTAAGGCACGTGAAACAGATACAAATAGCATATCGCAACACTATTACATTCACACCTACACAACAAACGACGGGCTTTCGCAAGTGTCAATAAACGATATTGTTCAGGATGAACAGGGCTTTTTGTGGATTGCCACCCAAAGCGGATTAAACCGTTTCGACGGAACAAATTTTCACACTTTCGAAGCGGGAGATTATGGCAAAAACAGTTGCGGCAACTACATAAATGTACTTTTGGCCGAAAAAAATAATATATGGATGGGCACAAGGGCCTCCGGATTGTGCTGCTACAATCAAACAAAACACAGCTTCTATAACATCAGTGCACTAAATAATTTTACCATCGAAGACATGGCAATGGATTCATTACATCATTTGTATGTTACGGTCGAAAACAAAGGAGTAGCCGTTATAACAATTACAGATGACCAATACCAAGTTGATTTTATCAACTATTTTAAAAACAAAAACATTACTGCAACAGCTTTATACCTTTCGCGAAGCAAAATACTTTGGGTGGGGACAAAAGAAGGCAGGTTGTTTTATGGTAAACCAAACCATTCAGGAAAAATACTTTTCAACGAATTTGATTTTTCAGGAAAACCTGAAAAAATATTTGTAATTAACAGTAATAACCCCGGCCAATTGTGGGTTGGTACGCAAAATAATCTTTATCGTATTAATTTAATTTCAAACAAGCAACACAAAGTTACCTTTGCAAATCAGGAGATTTCATCCGTGGTGTACGAAATAAAATGGAAAGGAGATATATTATGGATAGGCACCGGTACCGGATTATTGGAATACGACACAAAACACAAACAACTACTAAACCGTTACCTCCACTCCCGGCAAGATTTAACCACTTTAAGCAATGATGTTATTTATAGTGTATTAACGGATAACAACCAACAAATTTGGGTGGGCACCGGAAAATATCTGAATCTGTTTTACAAAGATGACATCTTTAAAAAAATTAAAAATTTTAAAAAACAAAAAGGCTCGTTAAACTCTAATGTAATTTTTTCCATCCTGAAATCCGGTAACGATTTATGGATAGGAACCTCAGGTGGCGGAATCAATTTGCTGAGAAAAGGGGAAAGCAGTTTCTTTACAAAAAAATCACATCATTTACCTTCGGATATTTGTTTTAGCTTAATAAAGCACAAAAATGCCATTTGGGCGGGTACCAAAGAGGGCTTGGTAATTATTAACAACCAAAACCAAGATACCCGGTCGATGAAAGTCAAAACCGTTTTGCATGATGATAATGATAAAAATTCACTGAGTTGTAATTTTATAAGAAACATTTATAAAGATAACAATAATACCATTTGGCTTTGCACATCGGGGGGCGGCCTCGAAAGGTTTACCGGTGATTTATCAACAAACTCTTTCCGTTTTACGCATTACAAACACAATCCGTTTAATTCAAACACCATTGCATCCGACAGGGTTAACTATATTATTCAAACCGACAGCAATCAATATTGGATTGCAACCGATAAGGGATTATCAATTATGAAATACAACGACAATAAACCTGAAAGTATTGAATTTACAAGATTAAAAATAGCCGACACGGTTTTGTTATCTAAAGAGGTGATTTATACCTTACTGAAAGATAATGACGGTGAAATATGGATTGGTACAACCGGAGGACTTTACTCGTTTTACAACCGTAAATTAAATTACTATAATCAGCAAAACGGGCTGCCCGACAATGTTATTTATGCAATACTTGAAGATTTAAAAGGCGATATCTGGGTTTCCACCAACAAGGGCCTGTCACGCTTTAATAAAAAAACAAAAACCTTTACCAATTACCATAAACCGGAAGGGTTAAGCAGCGAAGAGTATGATTTACACGCTAAATTTATCGACACAAATGGAATCCTCTACTTCGGCGGAATTAACGGAATTACCTTTTTTAACCCCGAAAAACTTATTGATAAAAAAACAAACAGTAAATTATACATAAACAACCTGCAATTTGTTAACCCCGAAAACAATACGGTTCAAACCCTGTACATCAAAAACAATCAACCGGTTTCATTAAAACAAAAACAATTTCCGGTTACCATCAACTTTTCAAATATCAACTTAAAATATTTTAAAAACACTATTTTTGCCTATCGTTTACTGCCCGGTAACCCGCGATGGAATATTTTAAAAGAAAAGAGATTTATACAACTGCTTAATCTGTCACCCGGCGATTATACCCTCGAAATAAGCGAAGCCCCCAAAGGAATTTTTACAAAAAACAACAACCTTATTCGGATTCCTTTAACAGTAAAACCGCTCTGGTGGCAATCGCAGTGGGCTTATACGGGATATATGCTGATATTTCTTATTTTACTCTATTTTTATTTGCATTTTTCCCTGAAAAGAAAAATGGTAAAACAAGAAAATTTAAGATTGATTGAACTGGATAATTTAAAATCGAGGCTGTACGCCAATATTACCCATGAGTTCAGAACCCCGCTAACAGTAATAAAAGGCATTACCGCAGAATTAACAGAAGAAGCTGAAAAAAACGGAAAAAAACAGTTTAACAACAAGCTGGCAATGATTGAACGCAACAGCAATAAACTACTGCACCTCGTTAAACAGATGCTTGATATGTCGAAAGTGGAAGAGGGTAAAATGAAACCCCATTTGATTCAGGATAATATTGTAGGTTACCTGCAATATATACTTGAATCGTTTCAGTCAATGGCCGACGGTAAAAATATCCAACTGGTTTTTTACCACGAAACAGATAAAATAATAATGGATTTTGACCGTGATAAGATGTTGGTTATTGTTTCTAATTTGCTTTCAAACGCCATTAAATTCACCCCTTCCGGCGGAAAAGTGATATTTCATGTAAAACGTCAAACCACCAGTCATTCCGACGTTTTAATTATGAAAGTTCAGGACTCGGGCATTGGTATTAAAACGGAACACCTGCAACACATTTTCAACCGTTTCTATCAGGTTGACAACTCCTCCACCCGCAAAGGAGAGGGAACAGGCATAGGTCTTGCCCTCACCAAAGAACTTGTAGAACTATTGGACGGTTCAATAAATGTTAAAAGTATTGCAGGCGAATTAACCGAATTTTGTGTTACCATACCCATAACCAACAAAGCAGTAAAAGAACCATCGAAACCTGTATTTATCACCTCATCATCAAATAACAAAACCATTGAAAATAACACAAAATCACATAACAATAAAAACTTACCGTTGGCGCTTGTTATTGAAGACAATAGTGATGTGGCACAATATATCATTTCCTCTATTGGAAGTAAATACAGGATAAAATGGTCGCCCGACGGCGGTACGGGAATAGAAGCGGCAATAAATATCATTCCCGATATTATTATTTCGGACGTAATGATGCCGGTTAAAGACGGGTTTGAAGTTTGCAAAACACTAAAACAAAACGAACGAACAAGCCATATTCCCATTATCTTATTAACCGCCAAAGCTACCGACAACGACCGTATCGAAGGGCTTTCGCACGGTGCCGATGCGTATCTTACCAAACCATTTAACAAACAGGAACTTTTTATACGACTTGAACAACTTATTAAAATACGCAAAAAGTTACAGGAAAAATATGGTAAAACCGATGTAAATATTATTCAAAAAAACAAACTTACCCTCGAAGAACGTTTTCTTAAAAAAGCCATCGAATTTATAAAAAACCATATTGATAACCCAAAATTAAATGCCGAACTGCTTGCCACGCAACTAGGCATGAGCGAATCGCAACTTTACAGAAAACTTAAAGCCCTGGGGCGTAAATCAACCGCTTTGTTTATTCGATCCATACGTTTGTCGGTGGCAAAAGAAATGCTCGAAACAACCAACTGCAATGTTTCCGAAGCAGCCTATGGTTGCGGATTTAACGACCCTGCCTGGTTCAGCCGTGCCTTTAAAAAAGAATATGGTATTTCGCCCGGCTCGTTGAAATAACAGAATAATATGCTTGCAGAATTTAATGTTCCTGAAGTTGAGAAAGTCACTGATATTTGTAATTTACTCCAATCACTCCAAACTCCAGACACTTTTGAATCGTCCTGCAATTGCACAAATAGTACAAACATTCGCACAAATAGTACAAAGTGTTTTTGTTTATGAGGCGTTAATTTGTTAATTAATTTTTAACACTTAAAGCCATGAAAACACTTGCTATTTTTTTTGCAATACTCTATTGCTCAACGGGCCTTCTCGCTCAAAAATTCATCCAGGAATGGTGGGAACCAATTCCCGGTATTACTGCTCATTCCGAAGCCAAAACCATCATGACCACTGATGACAATAAACTGCTTATTGCCGGCCCAATTCAAAAAAACTGGGATT
>Ga0256913_10000316_pt1 | contig 24428 bp, 17 predicted proteins | sample Axial_MatmetaG_FD_185970 | JGI IMG/M metagenome (GOLD analysis project Ga0256913, IMG submission 185970) | Deep-sea worm associated microbial mat communities from Axial Seamount, Juan de Fuca Ridge, Pacific Ocean - Axial_Mat | ecosystem: Environmental > Aquatic > Marine > Oceanic > Microbial... | reverse complement strand
TCGCCGAAAGCCTCTTTTATTTTTGAGCAATCTTTACCAAGACAAATAAGTGCCTTAACCTTGTTTTTAACAAGTTCCGCGAGAATGTCATAATCATTTCCTTTGTCCACACCTCCGGCTATCCATACCACCGGACTGTTCATACTTTCGAGTGCAAACCAGGCAGCATTAACGTTTGTGGCTTTCGAGTCGTTGATAAACTCAACTCCGTGAATACGTGCCACAAACTCAAGCCTGTGTTCCACATTTTTAAAGTCCGACAGACTTTGTTTAATAACATCCTTACTGATGTCGAGACATTTGGCAGCAACTCCCGCCGCCATTGAATTGTAAATGTTGTGTCTTCCTTGCAGTGCTAAATTTTCTAATGTCATTGTAAATTTATTTGGTTTTATGTTGAATAAAATTTTATCTCCTTTCGTATATGCACCATTTTCTTTCAACTCCTTTTGCGTTGAGAACGGAACCCGTTTAGCCTTAATCGTGTGCCTTTTCAACTCTGCTTCAAGCACAGGATCATCGGCACAGTAAATAAAAGCGTCTTCACCGGTTTGATTTCTAATTATCCTGAATTTCGACCTCACGTAGTTTTCAAATTTATAATCGTATCGGTCGAGATGGTCGGGAGTGATGTTTGTCAAAACGGCAACATCGGCTTTGAAATCGAACATGCCGTCAAGCTGGAAACTACTGATTTCGAGCACATAATAATCGAACTCTTTTTCAGCCACCTGCCGGGCAAAACTTTGTCCCACATTTCCGGCAAGTCCCGCATTCAATCCGGCCTTTTTCAGAATATGCCAGGTCAGGAGTGTTGTAGTTGTTTTTCCATTACTTCCCGTTATACAAATCAGCTTTGCCTTCGTGTATCTTGCTGCAAATTCAATTTCGGAAATAACATCAATACCATTTTCACGTATTTTTCCGATAATCCGAATATTATCAGGAATACCGGGACTTTTAATCACCTCTCCGGCATTCAGAATAAGGTTTTCCGTATGTTTCCCTTCTTCAAAAGGAATTTCAGACTTGTAAAGAACGTTCCTGTATTTATCTTTGATTTTGCCTCCGTCGGAGACAAAAACATCAAATCCTTGTTTTGCCGCAAGTATTGCAGCTCCGACTCCGCTTTCGCCTGCTCCCAGTATGACTATCCGTTTTTTCAAAATTCATTACCTTAGTTTTAATGTAATAATTGCCAGAACAGCCAGCATAATTCCCACAATATAAAAGCGTTGCACGATTTTAGGCTCGGCATAGCCTTTTAATTGATAATGGTGGTGCAACGGCGACATTTTAAAAATCCGCCTGCCTGCACCGAATTTTTTCTTTGTATATTTAAACCAGCTTACCTGCATTATCACCGAAATACTCTCCATCAGGAAAATACCGCAGAGAATAGGTATCAGAAGCTCTTTTCTTATCAGCAAAGCAAAAACGGCAATGATAGCCCCGATTGCAAGACTTCCCGTATCTCCCATAAATACCTGTGCCGGATATGTGTTATACCAAAGGAATCCGATTGTAGCACCCACAAAGGCACTGATGAAAATCGTAAGCTCACCAGTATCGGGGATGTACATAATATTAAGATAGTCGGCAAAGATTATGTTACCCGAAACCCAGGCCAGCACTCCGAGTGTTGCACCTATTATAGCGGAAGTGCCGGTCGCCAGACCATCCATACCATCCGTCAGATTGGCTCCGTTTGATACTGCTGCAATTATGAAAATCACCAGAGGGATGAAAACCAGAAAAGCCCATTTTTCGTAACCGTCACCGAGAAATTTTAGAAGCTTTGCATAATCGGCTTCATTGTGCTTCATAAACGGGATTGTTGTCTTTGTTGACTTTACCGATTCCTTTGAAAATTTCCCTGATGCGGTAGCGGCTCTTGTCATAGCACCATTACCCTCTGTTCCGGAGGTTTGTACTGTGTCAACCTTTTCCCTGATTACGACACTGTCGCTGAAATACATTGTCAACCCGACCACCAATCCCAGAACTACCTGTCCGAGAATCTTGAATTTACCGGCAAGTCCCTGCTTGTTTTTCTTAAATACCTTGATATAGTCGTCAATAAATCCGATTAACCCCATCCAGACGGTTGTAAAAAGCATAAGGATAATATAGATGTTGTCGAGTTTTGCGAAAAGGAGCGACGGGATAAGAATGGCACCGAGAATTATCAGTCCTCCCATTGTAGGAGTGCCCTGCTTTTCAATCTGCCCTTCGAGACCAAGGTCACGGATTGTTTCACCGACCTGTTTCCGGTTCAGAAGATTGATAAGTCTTTTGCCGAAAAGCAGTGAGATTACCAAAGAGGTAATAACAGCCATAGCCGCCCTGAAAGAGATGTACTGAAACACACCGGCTCCGGGGAAGTCGTAAACATTATCAAGCCAACTGAATAAATAATAAAACATATAATCAATTTCTAATTTTCATTTACATTCATCTGTAAAAACTTTGTAATCATCTCTTTATCATCAAAATGATGTCTTACACCTTTTATCTCCTGATATTTTTCATGACCTTTGCCTGCCACAAGAATTATATCTCCGGGTTTTGCAAGTGCACAGGCTGTTTTTATCGCCTCTTTCCTGTTTATGATTGAAAAAACTTTCATATAATTTTCTCCCCCCACTCCTTTTTCCATCTGCCTGATTATCTCTTCAGGGTCTTCCGAACGCGGATTGTCTGAAGTCAGAATAACCTTTGTACTTTTGTTGCAGGCAACCTGCGCCATAACCGGGCGTTTGGCTTTATCCCTGTCACCGCCAGCTCCGACAACGGTTATCAGCTCCTCATTTCCCGTTCTGATAGAGTTAATGGTATCGAGTACATTTTTCAATGCATCCGGAGTGTGTGCATAATCCACAATTCCGTAAATATTATTTTGCGGACGTATAAAATCGAACCTGCCTTCCACGGCTTCTTCCGTGCTAAGTGCTGTAAGTATCTGTTGCTTGTCATCACCAAGGAGTATAGCCGAAGCATAAACAGCAAGAAGGTTGTAAACATTGAATTCTCCGACTAATTTTGTCCAGAACTCATCACCGTCAATAATAAGCTCCATTCCTTCAAAACCGCTTTCAATAATTTTAGCTTTAAAGTCTGCCGGTCGTGTCAGACTGTATGTTTTTTTCAGTGCTTTTGTATTCTGAAGCATCACTTTGCCGTTTTTATCATCAATATTGCTAAGCGCAGATGCTGTTTCAGGCAGCTCGTCAAAAAACCTTTTTTTTACTTTCAGATACTCGTCAAAAGTTTTATGATAATCAAGATGGTCGTGAGTGATATTTGTGAATATCCCACCTTTAAAATGTAAACCTGCAATTCTATTTTGGTCAATGGAATGAGAGCTTACCTCCATAAAGCAGTGCGAACAACCTTCATCAACCATTTGTTTTAACAGCCTGTTTATCTGAAGTGCATCTGGAGTTGTGTGTGTGGCTTCTATTGTTTTGCTGCCAATTTTAACCTTGATAGTTGAAAGCAGTCCGGGTAAATATCCCAGTTTTGAATAGAGGTTGTAGAGTAGTGTTGCAATTGTTGTTTTTCCGTTGGTACCCGTAACTCCTATTAAATTAAGTTTTTCAGAAGGATTATCGAAGAAGTTGGATGCCATTATGCCGAAAGCCTTACTGCTGTCTTTAACTTCTATATATGTAGTATGTTTGCTTTGATCGGATGGCATTTTTTCGCAAACAACAGCGGCAGCACCTGCCTTTATAACATTTGAGATATAGTTATGCCCGTCGGATTTAGTTCCTTTTATGGCAGCAAACAGAGAGCCTTCTGTTGCTTTCCGTGAGTCGAATTCTATTGAGTAAATATCAATATTCTCATCTCCCGTAATGGTCAGAACGTTAACATTTTGTAATATGTCCGTAAGCTTCCTTTTCACTTTTATACCGACAGTTTTAAAATTATTTCTCTTCCTTTTGTTACTCTTGTCCCAGGCAGAACCGATTGCGATTTAACGAACCCCCTACCTTCAATTTTTACCTTTAACCCGATATTTTCCAATACATAAATGGCATCTCTGGCTCCCATTCCCTTTACATTTGGAATAGTATTTTCTTTAATGATCTTTGTCTTTAGTCTTATTACACTGTCTGCTTTTACCGAAACAGCCCATTCCGAATTTGAACTTGCAGAGTCGAGTGAAATATTCAATTTTTTGTAGACCATTTCCAACTCATCCTCATAACCTGTTGCGTAAGCAGGAAGTGAGATATTGTCGGCAATAAATTCCTGATCAACCTGAATGTCAAGGTTGGTTGCATACACTTTGTTTGCAATATCTCTGAACACCGGAACTGCAACGGAGCTTGCATAATATCTGCCAGTTGAGGGCTTACTGACTACCACAATGCAGGAAAACTTAGGTGCATTAGCCGGGAAATATCCAACAAATGAAGCATTATAGTTTTTTTTGTCATAACCGCCGCCCGGTTTTGCTATCTGGGCTGTTCCGGTTTTTCCGGCAATCTTGAACGGGGATTTTTTCAGACTTTGAGCAGTCCCGTTTTGTACAACTCCTTCCAGCATCTCTTTTGCCATTTCAATTGTTCGTGATGAACATATTGAGTTGTCAATTATTGAAGGTTCAAACTTCTCAATGATTTTTCCTCCTTGCTTGATCTCCTTTACTAACATAGGTTTAACCATTGTTCCATTGTTTGCAACCGTATTATAAAAATTAAGGATCTGCAATGGTGTTAACTGAAGCTCATATCCGTACGACATAAACGGAAGCGAAACTGCAGACCAGCTCTTACTTTTCGTATCTTTGATATAAGGCTTTGCTTCTCCCGGAATTTCAATGCCGAGAGGTTCTTTGAGATGGAAACTGTAAAGTCGGTCAATATATTTTTGTGGATTTTTTTTGTACGCTTTATAAATAAGTTTGGAAACACCTACGTTTGATGAATGTTCCAGCGTTTCCCTGACTGTCATCTTGCTATTTCCTCCGAAGTGTGTATCTCTGACAGTAAGGCCGTGATAAACAACATAACCTTTGCCGATATCAATTGTGTCGTCAAGGTCATAATAACCGTCCTCAATGGCAGCCATAAGCGAGGCTAATTTGAAAGTGGAACCGGGCTCACCGGAATATCCTATAGCATAATTGTATGTTTCGGAATAAGAGCCGTCGGCATTACGTTTAAGATTTGCAATAGCTTTTATTTCACCTGTTTGTACTTCCATCAGTACTGCACAACCCCAGGCTGCTTTATTTGTGATGAGATGTTCCAGAAGTGATGATTCTGCGACGTCCTGAATGTCAATATCTATCGTGGTGATGATATCTTTTCCATCTTTCGGTTCAACTTCATTCTCGTCATACACAGGCTTCCAGTCACCACTGTTGATTCTTTTACGAAGCTGTCTCCCCTCTTTTCCATCCAGATACTTCGAATATGCTCCTTCGAGACCAACATGTAGGTTCTCCTTTTTGTTTTCGTAGCCTAGAGTTCTGGCTGCAAGGTAATTAAAAGGTTTTGCTCTTTTGACTTTCGGTGTAATAATAAGTCCTCCGTGATATTTACCTTTTTCAAAAATCGGGAATGTCCTGAGCTTTTTCAACTGTTCATAAGTGACATTTCTTTTGATTAGGTAATAACGGTTTCCTCTTCTGCGTGCCTGAATAAGATTTTTTTTATATTGGTAACTTGTTTTGTCACCAAACAGGTTAGCCAGTTTTTTAGAGAGTTCACCGACATTATTATTGAATTCGGTATTAGTAATCAAAGGGGACGCGACATCCATCCGAATGTTAAATATCGGGACTGAAGTGGCAAGCAGACTGCCGTCGTCTGCACAAATATTACCACGAATTGCCTCAACCATGAAATACTTCATCGATTGTTTCTGAGCCTTGGCAAGCAACTCATTACCTTCAACAAACTGAATTTGAATAACTTTGAGTATAATAGCAAGGCCGAAGAGCAGCATCCCGAAATAAACCAGATAAACACGCCATAATATGTCAGTCTTAACGTTTTTCAATTACTTAGTCGTTTTTAATAAATATCTTTATTGGAGGCACCAACGATTCGTTAATTCCCTTTTTTTTGAGCATCTTGGCAATTTGCGATTGTCGCTGCATCTGCATTAGCTGAGATTTTGTTGATATATATTCGTATCTGAGTTCTTTCAGCTCGTGCTGTAATTTGTCGGTACGTCTTATGTTTTTTTCAGAATAAAATGAGTTTGCAATGTAAACAATGCCGAGAACTGCAATAAAAAGCAGAAATGGCAACTGCCTGATCGTCTTTTTGTTTATCAGGAAAGCTCCCCCCAAAAAACTTCTGACGGAATTAGCTGCCGCTTCGGTGTTAATTGTTTTCTTCTTCTTTTTCCTTTTACTCATATCTTTTCTGCAATTCTTAGTTTTGCACTTCTTGCTCTGTTGTTTTTCAATATCTCTTCTTCAGTTGGCACTATGGGCTTTCTGTTAATTAATTTAAAATCTACCAGTGGATTTCCGTAAAAGTCTTTTTCTATTTCTCCTTCAAAGTTTCCTGACTTTATGAAATTTTTCACTAACCTGTCTTCGAGTGAGTGGTACGAAATGACAACCAATCTACCACCCTCTTTCAAAACTTCAGTAGTTTGTACTAACATCGCTTTCAAAGAACCGAGTTCGTCGTTCACCTCTATTCTCAATGCCTGAAATACTCTTGCATAAAATTTATTTTCCTGCCCCACTTTTGCCGCCTTTGCCAATATTTCTTTAAGTTGTTTTGTTGTCGTAATCTCCCTGTCTTTCCTCGCTGTTTCTATCATTTGTGAAATTTTCCAGGCGTTTTTCAGTTCACCGTAGTTTTGAAAAACCTCTTTTAACCGGCGCAATGAATACTCATTAACAATATCTCTCGCCGTAAAACTTTTGTTCCTGTTCATCCTGAGGTCAAGTTCAGCATCAAACCTTATTGAAAATCCCCTCTCGGCTTTATCAAATTGATGAGATGAAACTCCAAGGTCGGCCAGGATGCCGTCAACAGGGTCCGCTTTATATAACTTCAGAAAATTTTTCATAAATCTGAAGTTTTGGTTTATCAGTATCAGCCTGCTGTCATCCGGTTTGTTTTCAAGTGCATCTTTATCCTGATCAAATGCTATCAAAGAACCGTTTCCCAATCTTTCAAGAATCTCTCTGCTGTGTCCGCCTCCTCCGTAAGTTGTGTCTACATAGATGCCACCTTCTTTAATGTTCAGACCCTCAATGCTTTCTTTTAACAAAACAGGATCGTGGTACATAGCTATTCGGTTTTATCAGTGTTTCCCATTACCTCCTCGGCAAGCAAACCGAAGTCGGTGTCTTCGTCTGCAACAACTTTCTCATAGCTTGCCTTATCCCATATTTCAATTTTGTTGATTTGAGATGTCATTACAATATCTTTTGTGATTCCGGCAAAAGCAATTAGATCTTTAGGAATTAAAAATCTGTTGTTGCTGTCGATAACAACCGGTTTGACACCTGCCATAAACTTGCGGATGAAATCAATGTTTTTCTTAACAAATCTGTTCAATTTGTTAATTCCTTCCATCTCTTTATCCCATTCTGCTTTTGGATAAAGCTCAAGACAACGATAGAAAACGCTTTTTTTGATCACAAAACCGTCATTTAAAACAGGTGTTAATTCCTTCTTCAAGCTTGCCGGAATCATTACTCTGCCTTTGGAATCGGCTTTACATTCGTATGTGTATGTCAGTGCTGTCATTTGTGTTTTAAATCAAGGCCCAAATATATAATAAAATCTCCCACATTTTCCCATTTGTTAATAACTTTTTTCCATTTTTCCCCACTTTGATATTTGATAACTGATTTTTTTAGGTTTTGGTATGTTTTAACTGCTGAATTTCTCCAGGTTTCAAAATTTTGGCAGTAAGGTGCTGCATGGATATTCTAATCAATAAATCGGAAAAGATATCCTGAATTTTGTAATTGTCACAACCTAAAATTGATATTTATGATTAATCATTTTGAAGAAAACATTCATAATTTGTAGAGATTCATTATAAATAACTAATTTTGTAAACGAATTGAATTTATTGTAAGATGGGTGATGTAAAGATAACCGAACGGACTGTTCATATTGAAAATGTTTTCAGGGCGAAAAATCCCAGGCTGGCTGCTATGATACCCGGCTTCGTTTATGGTTACCTTAGGCGGAAAATTCATGAAAAGGAGGTTAATGCTATTCTGTATGATAACCGGCATCTTGAGGGCCTTGATGTTGTAAGGGCGACTCTTGAAACCATCGGACCTATTGTCAGTAGCGAAGGATTGGAAAATATTCCAAAGGGCAAAAGGGCAATAATTGCCTCAAATCATCCTCTTGGAGGTATTGACGGCCTTGCCCTTATGCAGGAGACGGCAAAGGTTCGTAAGGATATTGTTTTCCCGGTTAATGATATTTTGCTTTTTCTGCCGTCATTAAAATCTTTATTTATTCCTATTAATAAGCACGGTTCGAATAATGAAAATATTCAGATTATACACGAAACTTTCAAATCTGATAAGCTAGTTCTTTATTTTCCTGCGGGATTAGTTTCCAGAAGGCAAAAAGGCGGAATCAGAGATCTTGAATGGAAGAAAACATTTATATCTAAAGCCAAACAATACCAAAGGGATGTTATTCCCGTTCATATAGTAGCCAGGAATTCAAACTTCTTTTACAATCTTGCACATTGGAGGGGGAAGTTGGGTATAAAAGCCAATATTGAAATGTTGTATCTGGCAGATGAGACTTTTAAACAAAAAGGGAAGAAGATTCATATTATATATGGAAGGCCCATTCCCTGGCAGACATTCGACAAGCGGTATAATTTTAGGATTTGGGCTGAAAAAGTGAAGAATTATTCTTATTCAATAGGCGAAGGAAATAATGAGCCCTTTGATCCTGAAAAGTATTAATAATAAAAGGTTTATGCTATGGAAACGATAATCCCACCGGTTGATAAAACATTATTACAAAAGGAACTCACAAAAGAATTGTTTGTGAGAGAGACGAATAATGGCAATAATCAAATCTTTGTTTTTACACACGATCAGGTTCCGAATGTTATGCGAGAACTTGGGAGATTGCGTGAGATGACTTTCAGAGAAGCTGGAGGGGGTACAGGTAAAGCGATGGATATTGATTCTTACGATACTTCCGATTCGCCGTTCAAACAGCTTATTGTCTGGAATCCCGAAGATAAAGAGATCGTGGGTGGTTACAGGTTTATTCTTGGAAGTGATGTAGCTTTGAATAAAGACGGACAGCCTGTCAGTGCTACCTCAAAACTGTTTAAGTTTTCGGATAAATTCATAAAAGAATACTGGCCTATAACCATCGAATTGGGAAGATCGTTTGTACAGCCCGTTTATCAACCTACAATCAACCTGAGAAAGGGAATGTACTCACTTGATAATCTTTGGGACGGGCTTGGAGCCATTGTCATTGACCACCCGGAAGTAAAATATTTGTTCGGGAAAATCACAATGTATCCCGACTTCGATACATTTGCCCGTGATCTTATCCTCTATTTTATGAAAATGTATTTTCCGGATGACGAAAATCTTGTTGTCCCCCGAAAACAATTGCATCTGGGTACCAGAGAAAAAGTACTCAGGAGTATTTTTACGGGTGCCAACTATGATGAGAATTACAGAATACTTACCCAAAAGGTCAGGTCGCTGAAAGAGAATATACCGCCGTTGGTAAATGCATATATGAACCTCTCAGGCTCAATGAAAGTTTTCGGAACATCAATAAATCCTGCTTTTGGAAATGTGGAGGAAACAGCAATTATTATTACAATAGCTGATATTTACGATTATAAAAAAGACAGGCATATTTCGACTTATAATAAAGATAATTAATAGTCGCAAAGAATAAAAAACAACAGGATGATAATAAAACATGCAAAATTTATAATGAGCAATACGGACTACCGTAAATGCCCTCCGCCCGAGATGCCTGAGTTTGCATTTATCGGGAGGTCGAATGTGGGGAAATCATCCCTTATCAATACTCTTGTTGCAAGAAAAAATCTGGCCAAGACTTCCGGCACTCCCGGAAAGACACAACTCATAAATCATTTTCTGATTAATGAGGAGTGGTATCTTGTTGATTTGCCCGGCTACGGCTATGCTAAAGCATCGAAAACATCCCGGGCAAAATGGGAAAAGATGATATCCGGTTATTTGCTGAACAGAGATAATCTGGTAACTACTTTTATTTTAATAGATTCGCGATTGGAACCTCAAAAGGTAGATCAGGAGTTTATGACCTGGATGGGTGAGAATGGGATTTCGTTTGTTATTGCATTTACAAAAACAGATAAGTTGACAAAGACTAAACTTGCAGGCAATTTAAAAGCCTGGAAAGAGTTCCTGCAAAAATACTGGGAAGAACTTCCATTATCAATCCTAACATCTTCAAAAACCAAAAAGGGTAAAGATGATATCCTAAAAGTGATTGAGGGTTCTATTGAGCATACGGTATAAACTTAAAAAATACATCCATTTCCTATAAAAGGGCTATTCGGGATTTTAGTGTAGGTATAAATGTATTATGCTAATTCCGAATGTGATATTTCGAGGATTTTTATTCGTTACATTGTTTTCTTTCGGATTACTGTATCAGACGTAACTTGCGAAGTATTAGCACCCGCATAAGGCCAGTGTTAAAATCCGAAAGAGTCCGATGTTTATATGTGTTTTTCAAAAGATACTGTCTACCGGATAAGAATTAACTTTTGATTTATAATACTGCCGTTAACGTTCGCCTTTATGAAATAAACACCTCCCTCAACTGAGAGTCCGGATTTGTTTCTTCCATTCCAGATGAATTTTTGTTGTGTATCTGACGGGAGATTCCCTGAGAAAACTGATGATACAAGATTTCCGGTCATATCGTAAATCAATATTGTTCCTCGTGCTTTGATAGATTTACCTGCCGGAATGTAAAGTTTTATGGTTGCAAATTCGGTAAAAGGATTTGGGAAGGCCGTCAGTAGTATATCTTTATGTTCCCTATTCTTAATTTCAGTTACATCTGTGGTTAAATCATAATTGTACCCGAAGAGCATCAACTCATCAACGACAACACGTCCTTTTGGAGAGCCCCAGGAAGGACCTACATCAAGCCTGACTGCGGCAATATTCGTAAGGTCTATTCCGGTTCCGCCGGTCAGGAAGTCGGCTATGCGAATACGTATACGTTCCATTTCGTTATGCCAACCGCCATCCCGCTGATAGGGTTGCTCAAGTCCTCCGCCATAAGCCCCGATATTAATCGAACTGCTGATATTATTGCCATCCCGCAAGGTAATCGAAAAGGTAAGATCACCAAGTTCATCAAGAGTATAAGGGTGCCTGGTTCCCTGTGCTCCCCTGAATGATATGTAAATATACTTGCTAAAGTCGTCGGATTCCGGATTTATTTCCCATTCATAATAGAGGTCTGTATTGTTCCAGTCGAATACAACACCACGGCTGTCACCATCTTCACCTGCTTGTGTTGCACCGTTAAATGGATCGGAAGATATCCATATAAAATCCGAATTATTGTCATCAAGCCGGCCCTCGGTCAGATTTTCAACGGTAAAGTTAACCGCACCTCCCGAACTGCTTAAATACTCATCAAACTCGGTTTGATAATCGTCAATTGTCAAAACCGTTGTGTCGGAAGGATTAGGTCGGCATTCATTTGTGACCACAAAACATGGATTTGATGTATCAATACCTATTGGGTGAAAGCGTTCATATTGTCTGTAAAAAAAATCGGTAGCGGGAATATTACCTTCGGCAAAATGCTTTATCAGAGGTAGGAACAAACCTTTTTGAACAAGGTGAGTTCCTTCTTTTTCAATAGAACAAGGTCCGGTAAACCAAGGACCATAGGGCTCGTCTCCGTTATGGAACCATGCGTGCCCCGTCCCCTGAACAATGGTAGACATACGCCAGCCCGTGGCCCGTTCGTAGAGATGAAATGTTTGCAACAGGTCGAAATTAGCGGCACCACTCACAAGGTCGTCACCCGATGCCGTCCACATATGAAAATTGACATCATGCGGGATATCCCCTTCCGATTCATATCCGCCGGGAGGTAACATTGCACTTATCAGAACAATACTTTCTGCCGTGTAATGAGTAGGGACATATTGTCCTGTAACAATCTTATGATATGATCTGGCAACATTCACAGCACCGTGACTATGCCCTATCCAGATAATACGGGTTGAATCTATTTTTCCGTTCAAAACACCTCCGGCAATTTCATCCTGCAATTCAAGAATGGCATCCGTATGATTATGACCGACAGCTTCCGGTATGTTTTCGTGCGACATAACGATGTAGCCGTACGATGCCATATGCACTCCAATATGGTCATACCATTTATAATCATGTCCGCTGCCATGGGAAATAACTATCAACGGCAATGGTGACATTGAAGCTATTCCGGTAGGATAATAGAGTATCTCGTGAGTCTCATCCGGTGGTATACCGAATATAGTCCCTACACTGTACGTATCGGAAGTAGTTACCTCAAGTGGGCCTGGTTGTGTCACATCATGAACAATGTATAAGCCCGCCTCGTCACCGTACCCGTCAAGAAGGTCGTTGCCATCAAAAATGCCGTTTTGGTTCAAGTCAACAACCATATCATATCCGTGACCAAGGCCTGTATAATCATTTGTAGCATCAACCCATACGGCACTATTAAGCTGGTAAGGTCCGGTAATAACAAACCTGCTTTCCTGAATGGTTGTCCCATTGAAAACAACCGTTTGATAACCATCCGGGGTAACATCTGTCAGTGATGGATCCGTGTCCCATTCGCCGGCGGTTTTTGCCTCTACAATGTAGACATCTGCTGACAGGCCGGTAATTCCCGGGTGGAGTAATGGGTCAATTGCTAATTCTACAGTTGCGTTAACATTAAAGGCTTTTACAAATTCAAAATAAGGATATTGCTCAAGCGAATTCCCGGCAAGCTCCGTTTGTTGTGCATATAGCAATGTTGAAAAGAAAACAAAAACAATCAATAATGGATGTCTCATAACTACTGGTGATTATTTTCCACCTTTTTGTTTTAAGACAAATTGTTTTTGATAAAGTTGCATAAATGGTTAATGTTTTCGGATTAGCTCACACACATCCCATCAGAATTTTATTGCTCAAAATATCGGGTATTTGCTTAATGACCGAACTGCTTTAAAATTCCCCCTATTTTTTCTCTTCTCTTTTCTTCTCCTCAATCTTCTTCAGGATATCCTCCTGAACAGCTTTCGGCAGAGGCATATATTTATAGAACTCCATTGAGTAGTTTGCACGACCACTTGAAACATTTCTCAGGGTTGTTGCATAGCCGAACATCTCCATCAAAGGCACAAAACCGTTGAGTTTCTGCGACCCTTTTCTGTATCTGCGCATTGATTCGATTTTGCCGCGACGCTTGTTAAGATCGCCGACAACATTTCCGATATAATCGTCAGGAGTATTAACTTCAATCTTCATTACGGGTTCCAGAAGAATAGGATTAGCTTTCATGAATCCGTTCTTGAATGCAATGGAAGCACATGTCTGGAATGCTCTGTCGGAGGAGTCAACTGCGTGGAAGCTGCCGTCAACGAGAACTGCTTTGACATCTACAACAGGGAATCCCGCAAGAATACCTTTGTCCATTGTTTTAATAATTCCCTTATTCACCGAAGGAATAAATTCATTGGGAATGACACCACCTTTTATTTTATTGACAAACTCATAACCTTCACCTTCATTAGGCTCAATGCGCATAACAGTTTGAGCGTATTGCCCTTTACCACCTGTTTGCTTGCTGTGTTTGTAATTGGTCTCAACTTCAGAAGTAATGGTTTCTCTGAGAGCCACTGCCGGCTCGCCAACTTCAACATCAACCTTAAACTCCTCTTTCAACCTGTCAACAATAATTTCAAGATGAAGTTCGCCCATTCCTGCAACAATGGTCTCCTCTGTTTCATCGTCGTAACGAACGGAGAAAGATGGATCTTCATTAACCAGTTTTTGCAAACCCTCACCAAGTTTTGACTGGTCTTTGCGTTTTGCAGGTAATATTTTCAACTCTATTACAGGTGGTGGAACATGTATTGATTCAAGATATAGCTTATGACCAGGATCACACAGTGTGTCGCCTGTCTTTGTGAGTTTCATACCGATTAAAGCAACAATATCGCCCGGGCCTGCTTCTTTTATCTCTTCTCTGTCTTTAGCCCTGATTTTTAAAATACGTCCTATTCTTTCAAACTTACCTTTTGTTGTATTCAGAATTTGCATTCCACTTTTCAGATGTCCCGAATAGATACGAATAAAGGTTTGTTGTCCGACATAAGGGTCGTTGATCAGTTTAAAAGCAAGTGCTGAAAACGGTTCTTTCGGAGAAGGATTACGCGTGTGTGATTTTTCAGGATCATCAACATCAATACCGACAATGGCACCTATATCAACCGGCGAAGGCAGGTAATCAACTACAGCATCAAGCAATAACTGAACTCCTTTATTTTTATATGCTGCACCGCAGAAAACAGGTGTGATGAGAAGTTTTAAAGTTGCTTCTCTTGCAGCCTTATGCAATAATTCGGAGGGGACATCTTTTTCATCAAAATAGAGTTCCATAATATCATCATTGTAATCGGCCAGTTTTTCTACCAGTTCGAGACGGATTTTCTCAACTTTCTCTTTGTAATCTTCCGGGATATCAATTTCTATACGTTCGTCGTCAGTGAAAGTAAAAGCTTTTCGTTCAATAACATCAATAACCCCGAGGAAATCATCTTCAGCACCAATAGGTATTTGGAAAGGAACCGGATTTGCATCAAGATACTCATCCATTTGCGATACAACATCAAAAAAATCAGCACCCGTACGGTCCATTTTATTCACAAAAGCAACACGCGGTACTTTATATCTGTCGGCCTGATACCATACTGTTTCACTTTGGGGTTCAACACCACCAACAGCACAAAACAGAGCGACCATCCCGTCAATAACCCTTAATGATCTTTCAACTTCAAGTGTAAAATCAACGTGCCCTGGAGTATCTATAATATTGATCTGGTGGTTATTCCATTCGGCTGATATTGCAGCGGAAGCAATAGTAATTCCACGCTCCTGCTCCTGTTTCATAAAGTCCATTGTAGCTTCTCCGTTATGAACTTCACCAAGACGGCGATTTACCCCGGTGTAGAAAAGTATTCTTTCGGTTACGGTTGTTTTGCCGGCATCAATATGTGCTGCAATTCCAATGTTTCTTAATTTTGTTAATGTCATTCGTCTTCTGTTTTATTAATTTTATTCATTCCGGTTTATATAAACCTCACTTGTTGCTAATTGTTTATTTTTGTCTGTAATTTCAGATAAACAGAAAGGAAATTCAGTCTTATATAACTTATTTGTTGTCAGTAATTTTATCCCGGTTTCAACAACCGGCTCTCTATTCTGAAAATTAGCGGGCAAAAGTAGTATAATAAATGACCGGTGCAAGATTTATTTTAAATATTTTGCAGTGAGGTAATTTTACTACTTTTACCGTCATTAATAATTGAAAAAATGAATTATGAGGTCAATCAAATTTTTACCTGTTTTTATTCTCATCGTTTTCCTTTTTAATGCTTGTGGAGACAGTGCAAAGAAAACCGATAAAAGAAAATTTCAAAAAAACAGACAAACTGTTTTATTTGCGCAGGGACAGATTTATGATATTGTCAAATGTGTTGGTGATACATCATACTCTTATGCTCTTTACCTCCCGGAAGATTATACTCAAAATTCGGTTTATCCGGTTATTTTCTTTTTCGATGCTCATAAACGGGGGAAATTGCCTGTTAAGAAGTATCGTTCGCTTGCCGATAAGTACGGTTATATTCTTGCCGGTTCCAATAATTCTACGAACGGTCAGTCGCAGAAAGAGATGGGAAAGGCTGTAAATATGATGATGAATGATGTTAAGCAGCGTTTTAAAACTGATAACAATCGGATCTATACTTCCGGTTTTTCAGGAGGCGCAAGGGTGGCAAGCAGTGTGGCTTTGTTTGATGGAGGTGTTAAAGGTGTTATAGGTTGTGCGGCGGGGTTCCCACAAATTAATTCAAAACCATTGAGCAATTTTGCTTACATTGGGATTGTGGGTAATGAAGATTTCAATTATCTTGAAATGAAAGATATTGATAATACGCTTGATAGCTGGGATACATATAATTATCTTCTGATTTACAACGGTAAGCACGACTGGCCTCCTGCAAAAGTGATGAATCAGGCTTTTATGTTTATGGATTTTGATGCTATGCGTAACGGACTAATGCAAGTTGATAACGGTATCATTTATGAGCTTAAGCTTTCAAACGACAGCCTAAGGGATAAAGCAAGACAAAGATCAGACTGGTACGGCCTTTATGAAGCCGACCGTAAAGCAACGGTCTTCCTGCAAGGGCTTGACGATCCGGAAGAGTACACAAATGAGGTTGCTCAACTGGTTAAAAAACCGCAGTTCATTGTGCAGCAGGATAAAGTGATGCAGTTGGATGCAAAGGAATCGGCACTTCAGCAGAAGTATATGCAGGCTATGCAAAAGCAGAGTAAAAGCTGGTGGAAAAAGGAGATAAACGTGTTGAAAAGGGCATCGGAAAATGCTGATACGGAAAATGAACGGTTGATGAGCAAGCGGGTTATGAACTATCTTAGCCTGATATCATTTTTCAGTACGAAGAATGCTCTCAAGAAAAAGCAGAGAGGTGCCGCCGATAAATTTCTTATGATCTACGAAATGGTTGACCCCGATAATCCTGAAGTCTATTACTTAAAGGCGTCATATTTTATGATGTTAAAGAATGCTGCTGATGCTGTTGCTCAGCTGCAGAAAGCTGCGGATAAAGGCTTTAAAGAGCCGGAAAGATTGATGAATTCCAATATTTTTAAAGCTCTCAGCAACAGAGCCGAATTTCAAAAGATTGTTGATAAGATGGAGCAAAATAAGAAGAAAGAGTAGAAGTTTATGAATCTGTTTTATTTTGAAAAGGCAATAATATTTAGCCCATCGGTCAAAAGATCAAACTCGTTATTCCTATTTTTGTAACATAAAATGAAGTCATAATGAATCCGGTTTATTTAGATTATAATGCGACAACGCCTATAGCCAAAGAGGTTGCCGATGCAATGCGCCCATTTCTTGATGAGTATTTTGGAAATCCGTCAAGTGTACATTCATACGGCATTAAAACAAAGCTTGCCGTAGAAAATGCCCGAAAGCAAATTGCTCAATTGCTCAATTGCGAACCCTCTGAAATTGTTTTTACGAGTGGCGGAACAGAATCCAATAATTTTGCAATAAGAGGAATTGCCTTTGCTAACAAGGATATGGGAAATCATATCATCACTTCATCGGTTGAACATCCTGCAGTTTTTGAAGTTTGCAGGTATCTTGAGAAATTCGGATTTGAGATAACATACCTGCCGGTTGATAAATACGGGATGGTTAATCCTTCAGATGTGGAATCAGCCATAAATGACAACACTATCCTAATAACCGTTATGCACGCTAATAATGAAGTGGGTACAATACAACCCATTGCAGAAATATCGGAGATAGCCAAAAAGCATAATGTTTTCCTTCATACCGATGCAGCCCAGTCGCTTGGGAAAATCAAAGCTGACGTTAATGAACTGGGCGTTGACTTACTGAGCATAGCAGGTCATAAACTGTATGCTCCCAAGGGAATAGGAGCACTTTATATCCGTAGTGGGATAAAGCTTGAAAAATTGATCTACGGTGCTGACCACGAGCAGAATCTGCGCGCCGGCACTGAGAATGTTTTGGAGATAGTCGGGCTTGGCAAAGCCTGCGAAATAGCAAGCCGCAATTTGAAGGGGAATGCTGAACATTATAGAAAGATAAGGGATTATTTACATAAACTGTTAAAAGAAGCTTTACCTGATATTCAACTTAACGGTCATCCTGAAAAGCGTTTGCCCAATACTCTGAGCATCTCCTTTCAGCGTGTTGAAGCTAACACGCTTATCTCCCGCCTTGAAGGTGTTGCAGCATCGGCAGGGGCGGCATGCCATGCTGAAAGTATTGATGTGTCTGCGGTTCTCGAAGCTATGTCGGTGCCTCTGGATTATGCAATGGGAACGATACGTTTCTCAACGGGGAGAGGGAATACGATGCCTGATATAAAAAAGGCGGCTGACGAAATAATTGCCACGGTCAAAGAGCTTGTGCCAAAAGAAAAAGAAGATAGTAAGATAAAAATTTCGGATACGAAAGAGATCAAGCTTACGCATTATACACATGGACTGGGGTGTGCCTGCAAAATTCAACCTCAGAATCTGGAGAAAGTGTTGAAATCATTACCTGCCGTTTTTGATAAAAACGTGCTTGTAGGTACAGAAACATCCGACGATGCAACTGTTTACAAGATAAATGATACAACTGCTCTTGTGCAGACCCTTGACTTTTTCACTCCTATTGTTGACGACCCGTTCGACTTCGGAGCCATTGCTGCTGCCAACGCCTTGAGCGACATCTATGCTATGGGTGCAAAACCTCTGTTTGCGCTGAATATTGTCGGCTTCCCCGAAGATACATTGCCCCTTGATGTGCTTGAGAAAATATTAAAAGGTGCACATAACAAAGCAATTGAGGCAGGTATAAATGTCCTCGGAGGCCATACTATTGAAGACCCGGAGCCGAAATACGGAATGGTTGTAACTGGAATTGTAGATTCCGATAAGATAATAAAGAACGGCGGCGCAAAACCGGGTGATATTCTAATTCTTACAAAGCCAATCGGAACAGGCATTATCACAACAGCAATTAAAAGGGGACTTGTTGATGATAAGCTCAAAAAGGAAATTACTGCTCTGATGAGCGAACTGAACAGAACCGCTGCCGAAATAATGCTAAAGTATGATGTGCACGCCTGTACTGATGTCACAGGATTCGGACTGCTGGGGCATTTACGTGAGATGAGTCAAGCTTCAAAATGCGATGTAAACATCTTTTTCGATAAACTACCTTTAATACGTGAAGCCAAATCACTGGCAACAGCCGGTGTAATTCCGGGAGGGACATTTAATAATTTTGAGTATGTGAAAGATGATGTTGACTTCGGCAGCAGAACAAGAACAGACCAACTTATTCTTTGCGACTCGCAGACCTCCGGCGGACTGCTCGTGGCATTAAATCCGGAAAAGGCGGATTTCTATCTTGAAGAGCTAAATAGTAACGGAATTAAATCCGCAGCTATTATCGGGAAGTTTTCTGAAGCAGGTATGGGGAGAATAACCATAAAATAAACATGACCAAAATTCGGCATATTCGGAAAAATTATTTGTCTCATAGATAAAAAATGCATTGTTTTGCAGATAATCTTTCGGCGTTAGCAAAATTGGACATAGAGGTGCAAAATATCATTGAGACGGCAAATCTCACAAAACGGTATGCAGGAATGCAGAATCCGGCAATCAATAACCTTAACCTTAAAATCAGGAGAGGAGAGATATTTGGATTGCTGGGCCCTAACGGTGCCGGAAAAACAACTCTGATAAATGTTCTGACAGGTATTCTGAAACCCGATTCCGGCAAAGCAACCATAAACGGTTTCGACGTTCAAACCAGATTAAAAATAATAAAATCCCAAATAGGAATAGTGCCTCAGGAAATTGCTCTTTATCCATCCCTGACAGTCAGGGAGAATCTTTACATTTTCGGTTCGCTCTATGATATACCAAAAAGTATTCTGAAAAAACGTATTGAAGAATTTCTAATAATTTACGGATTGGAGAACAAAATAAAATCGCAGGTAAAAAAGCTTTCCGGGGGGATGAAGCGCAGGTTGAATATAATTGCAGGTATTCTTCAACAACCTGAATTGCTTATCCTTGACGAACCGACAGCCGGTATTGATGTGCAATCGAAAGTGGTTATTCTGCAAAATCTGCGCGACCTGAACCGCAAAGGCACTACAATACTCTACACCTCACACTATATGGATGAGGCTGAGAAATTTTGCTCACACACTACAATCATTGATTATGGAAAAATTATAACTGAAGGCAGCCCGGCAGACTTGATTGGAAATTGTACTGACTGCGGTTGCCTCGAAGATGTCTTCATAAAATTTACGGGAAGGAAGATAAGGGAATGATGTTGAAGAAACTCATAACACTTATGTATAAAGACCTGCTTCTCGTTATAAAAGACAAAGCCGGGGTGGGATTCCTGTTTGTTATGCCCATTGCCCTGGTTTTTATAATGACTTTATTGCAAAAAAACGCTTATGACACACTTCACAACAGCACTTTCAAGGTTGTTGTCCTGAACAACGATAACGATTCTCTCGGAAGACAAATAGTAAGGCAATTAAAAGAATCGGGGATATTTGATGTCAGTGAGATTCGTGAACCCGGAATGAATCCGGAAGAACTTGTAGCCAAAGGCAAATATAAAATCGGAATCACAATACCAGACAGTATTACGTATTTTGTCAGGCAGGCCATTAAACACAAAATCGAAGTTGCTTTCAATGAGGAAGATGCGGAAGACGCAATAAATGTCAGGATGCCTGATATTGAAATCTGTTTTGACCCTGTAATCAGAGCTTCCTATCTGATGATGGTCAAAAGTATGCTCAAAGAATTCAACTCAGGTTTCAGGACAAAGATACTACTTAATGAGTTGAAGGACAGAATCCCATTTGTTGAATCGGACATAACTCTCGACAACATAATTTCATTCAAAGAGAAATATGCATCCACAGGTAAAACGAAGATAATACCCACCTCGGTACAGCACAATGTGCCGGCCTGGATTTTGTTTGCAATGTTCTTCATTGTCATCTCATTAGCAGGGAATATGGTCAAAGAGCGGGAAGATGGAAGTTTTGCACGGCTGAGGTTTATGCCTGTCACCTATTCAGCTTATATTTCGTCCAAGGTTTTGGTCTATCTTTTCGTTTGCCTGATACAGTTCATTTTGATGTTGATTGTAGGGATTTACATTATGCCGCTACTTGATTTTCCACCTCTGCAAACAGGTGGCAACCTGTTGTCGCTGTTTACCATTGGGCTTGCATCGGCAATGGCTGCTGTTGGGTTTGGGATTTTCACGGGAACCTTCATGCGAACTTACCAGCAGGCAGCAGCTTTCGGAGCGTTGTCTGTAGTAATTCTTTCGGCTATTGGTGGCATTTGGATACCTGTGTTTATGATGCCGCGAAGTATGCAGATTGTGAGTAATCTATCGCCTTTAAATTGGGGTATCGAAGGATTCTACAATGTTTTGGTAAGAAACCTTCCTCTCTACGACAGCCTGAATGAATTGATTTTGCTGGTTTCTTTCTTCCTAATTATGCTGGTTTCTTCTGTTCTGTTTTTCAGGCTAACACGTAAATAAACGGCAGTGTTTACCACCGAATGTACTACAAAACAATAAACAACGACGTCATCAATAAACCCGTTTCAGCAGGTTGTAGTAATCTGCCGGCATTTTCCTCTGAGTACTCCTCTTTTCACTTAAAGGAAAAACCATCCACCCTACGTTCCCTATCTTACAAGTGTAACGCTACCCTTGTTTGTTAGTTTGTTCCCATCGGTTTCGTAATATATCACCCAAACATAAACACCTGCCGCACAGAATTGCCCGTTTTTACCTTTGCCGTCCCAACCCTTTGAGATATCATCGGTTTCAAAAACCGGCTTTCCCCATCTATCATAAACATACATCTGAAAATTTTGGATATTGTCAACCGGGTTTGCAAAGATGTTAAAGACCCTGTTTTGTTCAATATTGCTTTCCGGCCTGAAAGCCGTTGGAAGAGGGATTGTTGTGATTTTTACATCATCATAATATTTTGTACCGCCGCAAAGCGATATTTCTGCATAATAAGTGGTTGTTTCAACCGGGTTAACTACAACAATTGAGGATGAACCTATCACATCTCCACCAGGATAACTGCCGGCATACCAAGCTATTGAAAGGTTTGCTTTCGGCACTATTACTTCAGGTGAGAAATCAATCTGATTAACAGTATAGTCATCAGTCCCTCCGGGAATAAACTCCCACGATTCGTTTGAAGCGGTCCAGGAGGTCTTGTTTCTGCCTGGCACTTCAACACCTTTATCGAAGTTATAATTCAGTCCCTGTGTTGCTTTATTAAGCAGATAGCTGCATTCCGGTTTGTTGATTATATGATTTTCGATATTGCCGTTCTCATTAATAACTATCTGAAAAGTGACTTTCATATCTGTACAACTGTACATTGGGGCTTCGCACCAGCCGACGGTTAGCTTTCTGTCAGGAGCCTGCCCGGTTGTCAGATAATAAATGTTACGGCTGTTTGTGCTTCCGTGTGAGAAGTAATCCTGATAAGGACCGTAAATGGCTTTTTCCATTTTATTGTTTGGGATTTCCACGGGGTCACGGTATGCTCCCTGCGAAAGATTAAAACTGACTACACCGTTTGCCCCTATCATAAATTCTGAAACCGTCTCACCGAAAAAAGTAAAGTCGAACCCGATGTCAAAAGGTCCTGCAAAGTCATCGTCATGCACGGTTACCAAAGTACCGAAATGTCCCTCATAAACAGCATTAAGCTTAACAGGAAGCCCTGCCGTTATGGTTGCATCCTCACCAGCATTAACCTGAGCATTAGATCCTTCCGCTATTACCATTAAAAGTAATATTATTGAAAGTCTATTCATAAAAATCAAACGGAAAATCCGGAATGTAATTGTCTTGTTCATTTTTGTTTTTACGCTATAATTACCGAAATATTATTCTATCTTTTTTACGAAGCACCGTCTCCTTTTATGCTGGATATGTGTATAATTTTTCCAGTTGCTGATTACATTATGATTTGTATCGAAGATTCCGGTTGTTTCCATCTGGTCAATACCCATATTGAGCATCTCCTGCTGCAACTCGGCAAACAGTATAACTGCCGCACCCGAAGTATGATATTTCGGTGCTACTCCTGTCAGTAAAAGATCAATTACTTTAGGACTTTTCAGTGCCTTTAAGATATAATAGACCCCAAAAGGAAATAACCGTCCGTTGGTTTTTTGCATTGCTTTGGAGAGTGAGGGCATTGCCACTACAAAAGCAACAAGTTCATCATCCTTTTTTATAATTCTTACAAATCTGGGATTCAGTATCTTGAAATATTTTCCGGCAATAGCATCTATCATCTTGTCATTAAACGGAGTTGTATAAGGAAGCTCCTGAAATGCATCGTTCAATAATAAAAACAGCGGTTTGGTGTATTTTTGTAGTTCTTCATTTGACTCAGGTCGTATAACTTCAAATCCATATCTTCTCTTAACCAACTCTGCACCTCTAATTGCTTTTTTATGCGCTTTTTCTCCGATTGTCAGCCTGAATTCAATCCAATCGTTTTCTTTTTCAAATCCAAGAGCCTCAATATGTTCTTTGTAATATGATTTGTGATATACCGATGCTATTGAAGGTAGATAGTCAAAACCTTCGATAAGCATTCCCTGGGTTTCAAGATTGCTGAATCCGAGTGGCCCGTGTATATATTCCATTCCCTTTTCCCTGAGCCATCTTTCAGCCGTTTCGATAAGAGCTTTTGAAACATCCCTGTCGTCAATAAATTCCATCCGTGTAAACCTGCCGAATTTTTTTCCGGTTTTCTCATTGTATTTCCGGTTCAAAATCGCACCTATTCTCCCCACACACTTTCTGTCTTTCCATGCTGTCCAGAATTTTGCATCACAATACTCAAATGAAGGATTTGTTTCAGGAGATAATTGCTTCAACTCATCTTTAATTATCGGTGGAACCCACATCGGGTCGCCCTTATAAATACTGAAAGACAGTTTTGCAAATTGCTTTTTTTGTTTCGGAGTTTTAACTTCTTGAATTTCCAGCATCCTTCTCTTTTGTTTGATATTTTATTGCAAAGATAATAGATTGGTAGAAACAGAAATGAAATTATCGATATTTTGAAACATAATTGTACTTTTGCTAATGTTAATAATGTGAAATTCAAAAAACAGGATGTTTATAAAACCGGATATCAGAGAGGAATTAAAGCACCGGATTCTTGTTCTTGACGGGGCAATGGGGACGATGATTCAGCAATATAATCTTAAAGAAAAGGATTTCAGAGGAGATAGATTTGCCGGTTTTAAAAATGATTTAAGGGGAAATAATGACCTGCTGTCGCTGACACAACCGGGAATAATAAGAGAAATTCACGAGAAATATCTTGAAGCCGGTTCCGATATTATTGAAACAAATACATTTAACGCCACAACTATTTCGCTTGCCGACTACAATATGCAAGACCTTGCTTTTGAAATTAATGTTGCATCGGCAAAAATTGCAAAAGAAGCTGCCGATAAGTTCACAAGGCTTACACCTGAC